>JGI24509J20081_1000015_pt1 | contig 219573 bp, 231 predicted proteins | sample LinPmetageLP29_FD_20081 | JGI IMG/M metagenome (IMG submission 20081) | reverse complement strand
GGCTTCCCGTCCGCTCAGCCGTACTTAAGCCACACGCCGGCAGGTTAGTAGTTGGGTGGGTGACCACCAGCGAATCCCTGCTGTTGTATGTTTTGTTTTTGGTTTATTACTTCTTATTTTTATTACTCTTTTTTGGTCTGTTAAATTTTCCCTGTCAAACCTAGGAACTCAGACAAGATTATCTCAGTGGTATCAAAGGGGATGAGAAGGATATTGCTAATAATACTCCGTAGGCATCGGAGAAAATGTGGATGGAGAGCGCCCCAAAACTAGGAGGGGCGAAATAAATGGGTGGGGTCACAGTCAAAGATGAAGCCCGGACATGACATTCTTCCCCTGTTATTCCGAATCGCACTCTGAATTGCGACTTCCAGTACCTAGGTACGTAGGTCCAAAGTCCTTCTATTTAAATGTTGATACCAACATGTCAAGCAACTACTGTACCATCTCCAGATCCACTGCAAGCTTTGGAACATGTGGATCTCTACCGAGACCCACGTTCCAGTGCCCTGGCCCTGGGTTCTTGTAGCCCCGACTGTCGAATTCCTGAGCCTTCAACTTTCACGTGGGGCGCAGGACACTGTATTCCTAAGACTGCTTTGGACTTGTTTTCAAGGCCTCCGGCGCAAGGAATGAACGGTCTTAGGATTGCTTTCATAGCAGCTCGTTCACTATAGCGGTGAGCGAGTCGGCCGATTGTCGGGAATCATCATGACGATGATAGCGATGATCATAGATAGAACCGTGCTCCGCCTTGTGCTCGGGAGTACGGCGTAGGGAATTGAGTCTCTCATTTGCTCGGAACAGAATCCACCCGCCTTCGAAGTGCCCTGTAGATCCGAGGTCAAAGCACCAACTTTTAAGAAACTTGACTGCTCATTTTTCCGAACACGCAGCGGTGTGAAGCTCATCGTGTATGTTCCATGCAACAACCCATGTCCCAGCGATCCATGACCGGCGGAAAACGGTCGGGGTACAGTGGGCTGATGGGAGTGGGAGCGTGAGGACCAATGATCATGACCTAATGATTATCATCCACATCAACAGGCGAGCAAAACAAACCACATACAATGAAAGAGAGAGTCCGAGAATCCACCTGGGCGTTCCCAGTGTACCTGTCAGCGGGTTTGGATTCCATCATGATCATCGACGGCAGCCCCCGGCTACGGTTAGCGCCGACCCGCTATCTGCGTTTGAAATCAAAAGGGATTCATGGCGATTCGGGAGATGAAACAAGTCATAACCAGTTGATGCGTAGTTCCTTGAATCACACGTCGCATGCCTAGCCACATACTAGGTCTCCGGCCTGACCGTTCATTGTGTAGCATCGGATACCCGATATTCGACCAGAATCGTTCCAGAAAAACCGGGGTTGACCGCTTCCCAACCGATTGACCCGTGGACCGGGTAGGACATCTGCATAGAAGGCAGGAAAAGGCTGTCATATTGGCAACTGGACTGCCCGATCGGGTGTTCCGCATAGTTGGGAATTGAGACGGTAACCAGCCGAATAAAAATCATATCATTAGAGCAGCATAGAGTAACTAATTCTGTAGCATACATCGGGACCATTCCTTGCGGTGGAGACGGGTCTAGTTGGAGCATACGTGTTGACCCCCTTTTTCCCGAGTCTTCCTGGCACTCGGGAGACCCAGTAGCCTGGGAACTAGGATTCACCCCCCCAGTCTTCAATCACATCCGTGTCTCCATCGAACCCCCGTGATGTGTCGAACGTGGCGAAACGGTAGGGATACCGCTTAAAACCAATCGTTCTCGCCCCCTTCCGAATAATCCGAACACCCTTGTTGTTATTCTCCCCCTGCTTATACACGTATTTGGCTATTGGTTTCCATTTGTTATTTACAAGTCACCGCGTCTAGAGCCCCTCGCCGTAATATTTTCTTTGTTCTTTTCGCAAGCGCCATCACATGACACTCGACCAGCATTTTGCCCAATGCGTTGGCTGTTAGATCCCAGGGTGGTGAGGTGAATTCGCATAAATGCAACCCGTCGACGCTGAAGAGTCGATCCTCGACCCACCGGAGAAGACACTATATACGGGTAGCATGACCCCGCTAGCGGAGATGTCGCAAAATCTACCTGGACGACCTCCACCAGAACCGACTCGGTCGTACCAGTCTCTATTTCATCCCGGTGCAGAATTCCCTCGCTTCGTTGTGACTTACCGTTGGTGGGAGGATGAGGCTACTACTGTGCTGTGGGCATTCAAAGTACCCGAAATCCGTCAGGTTATTCGTTACGGACTCTTTAGTGACGAGAACTATCCGCGCAGCTCATTGTTGAGTCGGAATGCGGATGCCATTGATGCCTTCCTCGTTGCGCTATCCGAGCCGCACGAACATCAGTTCCTTGCGAACCTATCTCACATGCAGAGGGTAGAGGAGATTCTGCGACGCTCGAGTATTCCACCTTTCCAGCCGATTCCTTGGAGCTGGTTCCCTCTGCCTCCCGGGCATTCCCTGGATGCCAGAACCATCGCCGCAGGAATCGAGGCCGAGAGTCAATTCCAGTTCAGTAGAATCGCCTTTGAGGAAATCGTGCGTGCTTCTCTTGGGTATAACACTGTCTCAGTCGAGTGGTTCCTGCTCCAGCATACCGATCTCTACATTCATCTCTTGGATCACCTACAGGCCTACCCCGAAGAGATCTCTCTCTACGTAGAAGTGGAGAAGGTATGTTTGCCTCTATTCCATTCAGAAGACTTGCTCTAATACCCAATAGCATTTGCGAAGTCGAAGCCCATTCGCTCATCGAGCCCTGGTGCAGTGCATGCTCACTGTTCATCCAGGAGCCGCACTCGACATGCCACAATCTTCTTCTCCAAGCTTTGAATTCATTGCCGGCCCCATTCAGCGCCTGTTCAAAGATCAGCCACCGAGTTTGACCACCATCCTGAGGATCTTTAGTGTTTTGGCAGTCCGGTTCCGGCAGCATTACATTCATACGTCCAAAATCAATTGGCATGCACCATTCGACACCGAAATCTTGTTCCTGGAGGACTGTTTCAACTCGACATCACCTCTAGATCTGGCTCGTACTCTGACAGGCACAGACGAGATAGACTTTTCCAGCTTGTCACGGCAAAGTATCGTGACAGACGACGTCGTGGTGAAGAGACTGATAGGCAACTGGCACGCTCTCAGTACTTCCGTTTGGGAATGCTGTACATCGCTACCCGACATCATGCTTCCATATTTGCGCGAATGCGCACAGGCAAGTCTCAAGGGTCTACAATTTGAGCGCAGATCTCTAACCGGTAGAGCCTGCAGATCCTCTTCACCAAATGTAATTACCACTCTCTAACAGCCATTTTGCATGGAATGCATCGATATAGAATTTCTACTGCACGATCTCGTGGGCTGAACAGTACCGCCGGGGGAATGGTCATTCTCGACCCTATCCTTCCACCTGAAGCTGCCTTCCTCACAGATCCAGCCCATAACTACGCTGATTATCGTCAACACTACTACGAGTACCCGGGCATCCCTTTCCTCCTTCCACACCTTCGAGACTACCAGCAGCACGGTGAAGCCGTTCTCCAGCCGCTCGTCCAATACCTACAGGACTCACACATGGCCAAAGGGTGATGATCGACAGCCCGCTTCGGTGAGAAAATGGAGTGGAACTGGTACGTGGCATGTGTGCTGCGAATGATCATGCCGTCCGGGAGTAGTGGCTGTTTCGGAGTTTTCTTATTTGCCTGTGGGAAGAGGGAGTTGCAGTGATGCCCTGTTTGAGATTAGTTGATCTGCGTTACTCATTAGATTGCGTCTGTTTCGGTGGATCGTGTATCTACGCTATACCCATTGGGCCATTGCTAGTATCTTGCAGCGCTGGGAGTCTGGCGTTGTATTTACCATACGAAATCTATATGGGCACGGTGTTTCGGAGTCTTTCCACTTAGTTCACTGGGCTATAATAGCCATTCTATGATTGAGCCACGTAACTAGCCATCCACCAGCGGCTTCTTAAGCACGAATTGAATGCCTTCAAATTAGTTAATGGTTTTACTTTCGACTGTTGATAAGCCCCGAAACTGCTTAATTAACTTACATTTTCGCACATCAGAACCAATCCACTGCGCCTGAGTCGGTGGGCTCTTTTCTTATTAGATATCTAGGGCTTATGCAAGGATAAACAGAATATGTACATAATAAACAAGACCATGCTTCAGCCAACCTTGGAACTACAGCCAAGTGCAAAACCAGCTTCACCATTTCATACTCTTCTCTTAAGTCTGGGCCCCACCGCCAAGACGCTAGCTTGAGAAATGGGTACATTTAAATGAACCTTTTTACATTACGTCATGAGCACTCTGCTTCACATTGCCATGGACCGTCGCATAGAAATGCGTACAATTCACTGTAGGGAAAAACGTCGAATCATATTTCGCATTCTCCGCCAGAATCTGACAGCAAAACATCTCTAAACTTTCACGCCTAATTCCATGTTGGCCTACCGGGTGTCTTTGCCTACAAGAAAAACACTGGAATGGAGAAAAAAAACAAGTCAAAAGCTTGCTGTAGTCGGCAATATACAGTACACCTGTTTTCATTCCTCTTCAACCTCAATGTTCGCATGTCGAAAATGACCTTGTGCACTTTCTCCTCTAGCCCCCACGACATCCAGGCTCCATTCAAGGAAATCTTTGAAGTCTTCACCTGTGTATTTCTGCCAATTTCGCCTCACAAATGCTTTGAGCTCTGCACATAACTCTTCAATCGGGTTTAGATCAGGGGAGTACGGTGGTAAGTACAATAACTTGACACCGGCATTTGAGCATAGTTCTTGTATTCGATTAGTATGGTGGAAAGACGCGTTGTCCATAATAAGGACAGACTTTGGCTCTGGCCATCTACCGCAATGATGGAGAAGCTGTTCAATAAAGTCCTCGAACATTCTAGCATCAGTCGATCCTTGGAAGATTCGCGATATCAAGATGCCATCTTGGCAATATGCGGGGAGGATCTGGTACCGCTGACCCCGCTGGAAACGGGAAACCTGGACAGGTGCCACGCCGCGGGGAGACCAGCCCGTCCTCCTGAAACCAGCTCGTTTATCACAGCCTGATTCATCTATGTAGACTAGGTGATACGAGCGGAAATCTGACAGCTGATACAGATAGTAATCTCTTAGATCCGTATTTCTTTCTTGTGCTATCCGTCGAGCCACTTTCTTGGTCCAGCCATGCGATCGAAGGGCCCGACTGATAGTGTACGTGGACACGAGGACGCCGAATTCATCGTACAAGAACTCTGCCATCTCATCTAGGTATAAATCCGGTTTCTCTAGCAAGTGGTCGCATAGCGCTTCGAGCATGACGGGGGTGATCACACGGGGACGGCCGCCAGGGATCAGGGGTGCTCGGACATCGCCAAACATTCGGAGGTTGGCACTGATGGTTATGATCGAACGTTTGCTGCAGCCAGCCGCTTCGGCCATCTGAGAAGTAGACAGCGATTTGCTGCTAATCATATCGCGGATCATCATAAGCTGGGAGGGTGCAAGTCGGGGCGCCATAATGTTCTTTGTCGCGCCGTCAACGGAAGCAGTTGATGAGGTTACCAAGGGCGCAGGGCAACGGGATGGGTCTGGGTCGGTTCGGGCCGACTGTCGAGCCGACTGTCGAGCCGTCAATCAGTATCCTTTGGACAGATTCCGCCTGTGTTCTCTTGAGCACGATATAATTAAGTCGTGGTATTTCACCTTGAATATATGACAGTCCTCGCTTCTTGTGAACTGCTTTGATTGCATCTTTAGACTTAGCTTTTCACTAGGTTAGGGGAACGTATGATTAGTCATATTGGCGCCTCAATTGCACTCTGGATCACAGCCTCGCGCCCGGCGCCTAACTTACCCCTCTTTATCTCGCCAGAAAAGCCCAACCTATCATCCCGAACCCGAATTCCTACACTTCAGTCGCCATCGTACCTACCCACGTTAGAACATACGCTTTTATGCCGTATTCTTCTAAATGGATCCTCTATCCTCTGCGGCGAGCGTTATCGCGGTCATTCAACTGACGGGAAGCCTCGTGAAGCTTTGCGGGGGCTATATTCAAGAGGTGAAAGATGCACGAGACGAAATTTCCACCCTACAACAGGCGATTGCAGGCCTCCAAGGGACACTCCAAGACCTGGACAAATTCCTTCAAAGTAACGACGGAAAGGCCCTACCTACCTCCTCACGACTAGCCAGCAATATAACCGATTGCCTCTCCGACCTCCGAGCCTTAGAAGCGAGACTTGATCCAGGAAAAGGAAAGACACTGATGAGGAAAGTGGGATTACGAGCCTTAAAGTGGCCCCTGAAACGCAAAGAGGTGGATGGCGTTGTTCGGAACCTCGAGAGATATAAATCATCATTCCTCTTATCTCTACAGGTAGATCAGACGTACGTTTATCGAACACGATATTTTGACTCTGTAGATTGACTCAAAGACTACATAGTTCTCTGATGGTCGGCGTGGCCCAGAATACCGATCGCATTGATCAAAATATGGATCTTGGGAAGTTGGAAGGTGCGATGGAGGCAGGGTTTGAGTCATTCTACGATCGAGACGAAGTCCAATGCCTCCAAGGCACTAGGACCGAGCTCCTCCAGCAGATAATGGAATGGGCCATGTCGCCGTCCCAAAAAAGCATTTTCTGGTTAAAGGGAATGGCTGGGACAGGAAAATCCACAATATCTCGAACTGTGGCAAGTTCGCTCAATGACATCGCCCATCTAGGTGGCAGCTTCTTCTTTAAGAGGGGTGAAGGGGACCGAGGAAACGCGAAGAAGTTTTTCCCGACACTAACAAGGCAACTGATGCTCAGGATTTCTGGGCTGAGGTCTGGCGTGCATAAGACACTCCACGATGACCCTGACATCGCATCAAAATCGCTCAAGGAACAGTTTGAGAAACTACTCCTGGAACCGCTGCTCAGTCTTGACCAACTCGGCCGACAACCTCAAACATCTATGATAGTGATCGACGCTTTGGACGAGTGTGAACATGATCAAGATGTCCGAAATATAATCCGATTACTGCCTCTTCTACAGAAGGCAACAGCGGTTCGCCTTCGGATCTTCTTGACCAGCAGGCCTGAACTCCCAATCAGCCTCGGCTTTTCAGAGGTCGCGGATCATGATTATCAGGACCTAGCTCTTCATGAGATAGCCGAAGAAGTGACAGAACACGACATACGTTTGTTCCTACAAGACCGATTTGCAAAGATCAAACACGACAGAAATATTCCACAAGACTGGCCCGGCGATGACGTCATCAAAGATTTGGTCTCGATGTCCGTTCCACTGTTTATTTCGGCTGCCACTGTGTGCCGTTACATCGAAAATTCAAAATTGGAACCCAAATTGCGCCTTGCAGAGCTTCTAAAGGACCAAGCCAAATATGTGTCGAGAATGGACAAGACGTACCTGCCAATTCTGACACGACTACTGGACGATCAAGATAGTGATGAGTTGGAGCAGCAGCAGCTTCTGCAAGAGTTCCAGAACATAGTCGGTGTTATCATCCTTCTTGCTGTTCCGCTTTCTATAAATGCGCTGTCGCTGTTTCTTGGGATAAGAGCAGACCAGATCAGCAATCGGTTAGATTTATTCCGATCTGTTCTAAGCGTTCCTAGCGATTGGGATCTGCCTGTTCGGATTCTACATCTTTCGTTCCGAGATTTTCTGGTCCAATCTAAAAGCAGTTTTTTTGTGGACGAGCCGAATAAGCACAAAGACATTGCTAAGTCTTGCCTTAAGACTATGCGGAATCGTCTACAGAAAGATATCTGCAATCTAGAAAGCCCTGGAACGCGCAGGGCAGACATCGACCCTCAACATATCCGCCAGTACATATCACCACAATTACAATACTCTTGTCGCTTTTGGACACACCATCTCAAAAACTGTCAGGCATTGTCTTCCGAGATAGAAGATATGCTACTATTCCTCAAGGAGCATTTTCTGCATTGGGTGGAGGTGATAAGTCTGCTTGGTCTTGTATCGGAGATGGTGGGTATGCTTGATAGTCTCTATACTTTAATACCAGTGAGTTACATAGTAGACAGTTTTTATAACTTCTACTAATAATTATAGGGCGACCACAATTCAGTAATGATTGACTTCCTACATGATGCAAAGCGCTTTGTCCTGAAGAATCGCCAGATAGCCGATGAAGCACCACTTCAGATTTATTGCGCAGGATTGGTATTTGCACCTCGAACGGCGATAATTCGTACACAGTTCAAGTCAGAACTTCCTAGTTGGATATGCCGTTTGCCACAAGTTGACGAAAGATGGAGTGCAGAATTACAGGCTCTCGAGGGCCATTCCCATTATGTTCAGTCGGTGGCCTTCTCGCCAGATGGTCGGCTGCTAGCGTCCGGCTCCTATGATAAAACAGTGCGGCTCTGGGACACGGCAACAGGCGGCCTAAGCTTGATTCTGAAGGGCCATTCGAACACGGTTCAGTCAGTAGCCTTCTCTCCTAACGGTCGGCTATTAGCGTCCGGCTCCTATGATAAGTCTGTGCGGCTCTGGGAACCGGCGACGGGCGACCTACTGCAGACCCTCGTTGGTCATTCGGACTTGGTTAAGTCGGTGGCATTTTCTCCTGATAGTCAGCTGCTAGCGTCCGGCTCCTATGATAAGACAGTGCGGCTCTGGAACACTAAAAATGGTCACTTACAGCAGACTCTTGAGCGCCATTTTGATTTGGTTGGTTCGGTTGCCTTCTCGCCCGACGGTCGGTTGTTAGCTTCTGGCTCTTATGATAGTAAAGTGCGATTCTGGGACCCAACGACGGGCGGCCTAAAGCAGACTCTCGAGGGCCATTTGGCCTCTGTTCTGTCGGTAGCATTCTCTCCCGACAGCCGGCTGCTGGCGTCAGGTTCTAGTGATCACACGGTGCGCCTCTGGGACACTGCGACAGGCGCCCTGCAGCAGATTCTAGAGGGCCATTCGAACACGGTTCAGTCAGTAGCTTTCTCGCCGGACGGCCTGCTACTAGCATCTAGCTCCAATGATCGGACAGTGAGGCTCTGGGACACGGAGACGGATGGCCTGTATCAAACTCTCAAGGGCCATTACCACTCAGTTTGGTCGGTGGTATTCTCTCCCGATGGCCTGCTGCTAGCTTCCGGCTCTTGGGATAGAACAGTACGGCTCTGGGACACAGCGGCGGTCGGCCAGCAGAAAAACGAAGGCCATTCCGATCCGGTTTGCTCGGTGACCTTTGCCCCTAACGGTCAACTGTTGGCATCCGGCTCCTATGATAAGACTGTGCGGCTCTGGGACCCGGCAACGGGCGACCTACTGCAGACTCTTGTGGGCTACTTAGACCTCTCGCCCGACTCTCGTTCGGACTTGGTTTGGTCGGTAGCCTTCTCGCCCGATAGCCGGCTGCTGGCATCTGGCTCTAATGATAGGACAGTGCAGCTCTGGAACACGACGACGGGCGACCTACGACAAACTCTTAAGGGCCATTCGGATGCGGTTCTGTGCGTGGCCTTCTCTCCTAACGGTCGGCTATTGGCATCCGGCTCCTATGATAAGACTGTGCGGCTCTGGGACCCGGCGACGGGCGACCTACTGCGGACTCTCAAAGGCCATTCGGATTTGGTTCGATCTATGGCATTCTCTCCCGACAGCCGACTGCTGGCGTCCGGTTCTGATGATAGAACAGCCCGGCTCTGGGACACAGCGACAGGAGTCTTACAAGAGACCTTGACTACTGAGAAAGTGATTGCAAAAATCGGGTTTTCCCGTGATGGTTCTTATCTTAGGACTAATCTAGGAGCGCTCAGGATTCATTCCAGTTGTGGCAAGCCTCACTTAGATCTACCCAATACGAAGCCAAAGATATTTCTACGGTATGATTATTGGATAGTTCTGAACGGCAAACCAGTATTATGGCTTCCTCCCGAGACTAGACCTATTTGTTCGGCGATAAGATCAAATACATTTGCTCTGGGACATGTCTCGGGTCGGATTTCCTTCATAGGATTTCGGGTGTGATACCTCCCGCTTTTTCTGATCCCTTCGCGGAAAAATTGCCTGGGAGATACAGACCATTTATTTGGAGTTACTTCGTTTCTCGAACATGGTACATGCTTCCTCGAGATTCCAACACAGTGACGAATCCGGAAGGTCTACTCACCACGGGTCTATCTCGCTTGAGTACGGCATAGGTTGGATAATTTGACAAATTTCATCCTAAACTTTCCCGTACAATTTGTTTCCATATAAATGATTTCATTGATGTTTATATCATGTTCTCTGGCTTGGGATCGAAGCTTGAAGACTTATTGAATCATGAACGGGAATAAGCAGCCGATTAGTATAATCAACCACAGTATGGAATCATAGCCACGATATCATTGTAAGCTCCTGCGTATAAACAATAGTGCTTTGCATTTAGTAAGAATATTATAGTTCAGGACTCATTGGTAGATACTCGCCACGCCTTTTTGCCTGCCAAACCCCACCCCAACTGACCCGCACTCAATTTCTGGACTAGCGTCTTGGCGGCGTGGCCCAGAATGAAAAGAAGAGTACGAAACGGTGAAGCTAGTTTTGCACTTCCCTGTACCTGGGCAATGCACTCCCTCATACGGTCTACTCCCTCTTCCCTGGCACCTTAGGCGCCTTCGCGAACCCGAACACCCCACATAGATACAAGACACGGTTGATGAACAGGAACCCGGTCGCTCCGATATTTCCCCATGTCAGCGCGTTCCATTTCGCAACATCCGAAAATGCTCCCCAGCCCATCGCCAAGTACGTGGCGTAGATGTGACCAATGTCGGCAATGGCCAGGCCAATCAGGTAGTTGCGCAGCACTTTGGGCTCGGTGCTCGTGTGTAATACTCCAACCCCCACTAGGGACAATAGAAAGTATACGTTTCCTAGTTGGTAAGCTAGTGCAACGCTGCTGGGGTGGGTAATTGGAGCTTCGATGTGCGGACATTGACCGGCAATAAATCCATTGAGGTCGTATAGCGGGGCGAGGGCTCCGAGGACCCTATACAAGGTGATAAATAACTGGCATAACTGAGGGGTTGGGCAGTCCGAACGTACAGTGAAAGAGGCTCAAGCACACCAAAGACGATATGTGGCCATGATGGGAAGATCGTCGGCATATTGAGTGGCCTGCAGCTAGTTATTGCCTCCGCTGCCACGGAGCTCTCCAGTAGCTTGGAGAGCAGCAGGAGTGGTAGCAACACTCACTTTTTCTGTATCCTGGGGTAGTCGGCGGTAGCAACCTTGGAAATAGAATACAACACAGAAAGAGCTCAGGGGTCAGTTGAACCAGGATCTTCAACCGCGAGAGCTGACGTAGACACCTGCGCGAGTGGATCCACTCACCGCCCGTAGAAAACGTTATCGGATCGTTATCAGAGCTTCTTCACTTCTTCAAACCTGATTCCAAGGACCAGCACAGACACCATGGACGGCCTGATGGATCAAATATATTTCACGGTCTTTACAATCTGTTAGCGACTGCTGTCAGATGCCCAGAGGATGGATTCCAATGGGGCCGTACGACCCCTGGATGAATCCCCACTTCGCGAGCTTCCACATCTGTCTCTACGTATTGCGCCTCTCCGTGAGCCAGTCTCATCTCGCAGCCTCAGCGTCCTTTCACCCTTGGAGCCAAATGCCAGCGGGTCCAGGGAATCGAATACAATCCCTAAGGGTTCAACAAGTGGTGGAAATATTCCCGCCAACCCGAAAGCCGGCCTCCCAACCGTTACAGAATTCCTCAATGCCGCGCGGACTAAGCAAGCCGAACCTGGGGCGGATTCCCATTCGAGCGTGGAACTCCCGCCCAGGCCGATTCTCCCGGCATTTGTAAATCTTCGTGCTCTGGAACGCTTCCCATTTGCGTCTTCCTTTGATGATGATGCACTCCATGGACAGCGCAAGCGGCGGCGCTTAGACCTTCAGCCCGATTCTTTTAGCGAACACTTGCAGCTTCCTATCCCTCAGGCCCAGAAAGAGCAACGCCCTCCACCTTTTGGCCCGTTTGCTATTCTGAATGGTTTAAACGAACCACCACCCAATGCTGCCCTCCTTCCTCCCATTGAAGCTGGCTCTATCCCTCAGCTTCTGACGAAACCCTCCCGGGGAAATGCTGCTGTTGATTCCGGTAGTCTAGCCTCTGTCAATGGCCCCGTTCCAGACGGTCAGCCTGCGGAGAGACGAGAGGCCCGAATTGAAGAGCTTCTTGGTGATACTCTTGATGATGCTGACGATGATAATGACGCACACGATCATGAAGACACAGAACCACATACCCGACCGGAGATTGAAACTACACGCAAATCGGTGACACGCGGGAAAGAACCTGTTCGCGATGATAAGGCCCCAATGCCTACGGATGGAGATGCGCCCATGTCCCCTAAGACCCGCGGTCGATCCCGCAAGAACTTGAGAAAGTGGACCGAGGAGGAGACGACGGACTTGCTTCGAGGGGTCGTCAAGTGCGGGATTGGCAATTGGACGACTATCTTGTCTCAACCGGAGCTCAAATTCAACAAAAGAACTGCTTCCAACTTGAAAGACAGATTCCGCGTCTGCTGTCCTTGGGCATACCGTGCCGCCGACCCGAACGAAGCGATCAAGCAATTGCGTGACCATCTCGCCAACACGCTTCTCAAAGCCCATGCCCAGGGCTCTAGTGATACACTCGGCAAAGCACCGGGCAAGATCCAAATCCCACCGCCAAATCTAACCAATGCTGGATCTGAGCCAAGCTCTGTGGCGGGAAGCTCAGCCAGCAGTTCGTACATGTCCTCTCTATCGAGCGTGTCCTCGATGACTCCCGATACGGACCTTGGGTCCGCTGGTAGTCAATCAATGCCACCTTCGGCCAAGAGCACGCCACACTCGGAAAAGTCTCAAACAACCTTGGAATCTCTGGGTTTACCGGAAGCACACGTCACAACTAAGTCTAAACGACGCTCCCGTCGCCCGTTTACCACTGCAGAGGACGAAGCCCTCCTCAAGGGCTACGCCGTACATGGTTTCCAATGGACGCTCATCCAACAAGACAAGCGGCTCAATCTAGGTCATCGCAGGGCAACTGACCTTCGCGACCGTTTCCGCACGAAGTTTCCCCACGCATACCGCGACGGCGGCTCTGTCAGCGGTAACTCGCTCCCAGGAGGGCAGGGACCGGCCATTGGAGCGCCCGGGCCAGCACCTCGGGATCGCCCTCCAACCGAATCCGCGCCGGCAACAGTCCATCCTGTGGCTTCTCGTCCTGCGCATAGCCGCCACCCATCCGGCGCATGTCATACGAACCCTGGTCCAATTGATCCCGCACTCGTGCCCCCTCGCCAGGGCTTTCTCGAGCCCTCTGCTTCCAATATGCCTGCAGTGTCTGGACTTCTTTCTTTCTCTTTGGATGACAACCCCGGAGGGGCATCCTCGCCGTGGGAGGATAATACACTTGCTCCCATGGTTTGGGATGATCTAGGCTGAGGGGTTGAGCAAGCAAAATTGATTTTCGGATTTTCTCGATTTTGGTCTGTTGGGCCGGTGATTTAATATGTTTGAGGTTTGCATATTTGATATTTTTTGATTGTCGCCTGATAACCCGCAGTACACGATGGCTCTGTTTAAAAGTTTTAGTGAATCTTCTCACATCGAGACTATGATCATCCCAAGTTCCAACATCTGGCCTTATAATAGCCCCGGAGAGCATCAGTCTCGTACAGACCTCGGGATAACCTTGGAAGTACAGATGAGATTCCCAGCCCGGTATCTACGAATAGCATACAAGTCATTACCTGTTATGCCAATATGAATTGAAAAATTCAAGACATGTCTCATGCTGCTTTCGATTGCCTCCGATCGCACCGGGCGAAGTCATACAAGAGCTCAAAAGAAGAACGCGAAAACAGTCGGATATCAGACAGAAGTGGGAACACTCGAGAGAAAGAACCATCACACCACCAGAACAGCTATCGGCTCACATTTTGCTTTTTAGGTAGACAATGTTATTAGATAATGATGCCACAACCAAAGAAAGCGTGCGAGGGTAGTCAAAAAACAAGGCTTCAAGGGGACTAAACAGGACTTGGAAATAAAGAAACCACGCTCAAAAATTACTTGCTAGTGTGGATGTCAAGTGGACGTAAAAAAAAAACAACTTAAATGCACATCACTACCACGCATTGCGGTCCCAGTTCGGGTCTACAATAGTCAATTAGCACAACACCGAAGTAAACCCCGTAGACAAAATAAGATGATAGCTCACCCTGTATAAAACTGGCCAGCACCTTGCTCCCCGTCTGCAGCAGCGGGTGCCCCGCGACGATCTGCAGGAACCGCTGAAGCCCCTCGCGTCGGTGCTCGATGACGTCGTCGCTGAACCGGTTGGTGAATACCTTGCCCGGCAACGGCGGGATCGTGACGCGCGTGCTCTCCCGCTCGAGGATATCGCGGAAGTACTCAAAGTCCGAGTAGCGGCGCCGCACAACCGAATGCTTCAGCTTGAAGGCGGGGATGTTGGTGCGACACACGATCTCGTACGAGGTGTACATGTTCCGCGATGTGCCGTGTGTTTGCGGGTTGCGCACCTAGTGGGTCATTTTTAGCTGACCGTTGGAGCTGGGGGGTAATTGCGGGTATAGCTTTGCGTGAGGGGTTGGCACGAGACAGGTAAGAACGGCGCAGCGCCCGTTGGAATGAACGAATGGAGGTTAGTGGTATCTTACCTCGATCTCAAGGAAATTCTCTGGTGGTCCGTAGATCTCCTCAAAGGTCTGTTGGCGCGACTCGGGGACGGACTGCATGGTGGGGTTGTTGGAGCGGGTTAGGTTGAGAGGGGATGGCGAGGCTGAAAAGACCAAGGCTGGAATATTACCAAACAAAGTGGAAGAGTGAGGCCTTGGGCGCAATCTCGCACAGTCTTTTTGAGGGTCGCGGCGTCGTGTTATTGAAGAAGCGGGGATCCAAGCTGGAATCATCTCGCTATCAGTGATGAAGACCCGGGAAAATATTTGATCCGCGGTCTGGGGCTTATCGCCGTTTTTCACCCTAATTGAACTCCTAAGTCTATATTTTCCAGATATCAAAATGCTACTCTAATTTATTCACGTTTTGATGCTGTGAATGCCATAGAATTAATTGCGCAATAAGCTCCGTATAATCCAAATCAGCTGGATTCCCCCAAATACTGGCACCTAATATTTTGTCTAAGACGAGTAGATGTTGCGAGGTTGTGTGATAGGATTCGATTGAGCCTCCAGTGTCCGGCCGCAATAGGTCCGTCGGGTAAACACGTCCTTGTCCGTGGTAGATCGAATCTTCGTGGCAATTTTCCGCGTAAGGCTCGCAGCGATCTAAATGTTCGTAGGTTGCTTTTAGGGCCTATCTCTATTCTCGGAACTTTGAAGGTCGTCTTAGTTGAGGAACCTGGAAAAGATATTGCTAAGGAATACATACCAGGAGTAGTGGATGATGCTAATGCGCATCGTTTCACGATGTATTCACCAAGACATAGACCTTGGGCAGCATATCTATATTGAATATTCATCATGGCTCTGCTACTTTTGCAGTAAGTGAGCCTACGAGCCTGACATTTCCAAAATCTAGACAAGTTTGATACCCAAGGGATGAACAGTGGTGCTTCTGAACTTCGGGATTCCTTTTATGCATTCTCCCGTTGGGACTTTGAGCCTATATAACTCGGACGGAAGTAGGTTATCTCTCTTAATCAACGGAAACTTGAATTGCCAGCTAGACTTCATAAGCTTTGCATTGATGGGGGTTTTAACACCTTGCCACAATATGCAAGCTGACATCCAGGGAAAGAGTCTTATCAACGGAGGTGCGAGAAGGTTTCTTTTTCAAGAACGTCGAATACAAAGAGGGAATCACGCGGAGGCGTGCATGAAAATGAGGTCCATTAACTAGAACATTCCTAGTACATAACTAGTTTAAGTTTGAAAGATCACTAAACAGTCCCACAATTTACAGTTGAAGATGTCCCCCGGATTTAACGGAATTAGGCGTGAGGATGATGACATAACTCAAGTCGGGAAGCAGCGGTGACTTATCTCTTGTCGCGCTATCGATAAGCCTTCTCCTCATCAACCATCATGAGCTCACCACGGTCACCCTCCGAAGAGGCAAGGGAATCAGCCGGAGGTACACCAACCTGGCATCCTGCACAAGAGTGGCTCGAGGAAGACGACGAGGTAGACATGGATTACCACCCTGCCATGGACGAATCGGAAGACGGCTGGGAAGAGATGGAGGGCGAGGATATGGGCCTCGGGGTTTCGGATGGTGGGATTGCAACAGTCTAATAGATTGTATTTCCAATGAAAACCTCTAACTGTGCCCTCGGCAGAAAACCCGCACATCAACATTGGCAACATCCAGATCGAGCTTACTACAGACGATCACGACGAAGACGAAGAGGGGGGTAATGGTGGCCAGACTCGCAGTTCGTTCAATGACCAACGCCCATGCTTTCTCCAGAGGGCTTGCGCTTACCCGTTTTTCAGTTCCGGCATCCCGGTTATTTCAATTACTCGCATCGAGCGGGCTGCAGCATATTCTTCACTCTCATGGATGGGCAAGTAATGCCGCAGACGAAGATGAGGACGATGAGGACGACCCTGACTACTACGTTCCTACATTCCGACATCGACTGAGAACAAGACGGGCTAGAGGAGACCCCCAATTTCCCAAAGTTCCTAGTGATGCAGGAACCGAACTGATGGGCCAAGGTCAATTCGGGACCGACCAGCACTATGTTGACCGACTCAAGAAGCGCAAAATGGGGTTCGCTACCAAATTGATGTGGCGGGAACTCGGCGTGGATTCCTACGGGGCTCGGAGAAGGGCCGATCAGGCTATATCCCAGGTAAGTCAGGCTGCCGATGCATCCCGAAAGGTGGTCGAATGACGACTAACCATAACTCATTGTAGAACATGATACCGAGCTCCGTGGCCGACAAAATCATACATTATGACTCACGCAGTTACTCCGGCCAGTTCTCCGATGATGGAAACTTTTTCTTCTGCTGCGCGCAGGATTTCAAGGTTCGGATGTACGACACGTCTAACCCTTATGAATGGAAATACTACAAGACGGTCCGCTATCCGCTTGGTCAATGGACAATCACGGATGCTACCCTAAGTCCCGATAATCGCTTCTTGGCCTACAGCTCAATACGCAGTCAGGCCTATTTAGCCCCGACAGATCCAGAAGATGATTCGGATCCGAGTCAGTTAGACTTTGCACTTTCAATTAACCGAGGGAGACGTCAAAGTTGGGGCAGCTCCCATTTCGGAGTATGTTTACGTGCGATATAAATACTTTTTACATTGCTAACAAGTGATTTGACTAGATATGGTCTCTTCGCTTCTCTGGAGATGGACGGGAGATCGTCGCGGGTACATCCGATGACTCCGTGATTGTTTATGATATTGAAACGAAGCAGCCAGTCCTCCACCTGCGAGACCGTCATCAGCACCACGTCAATGCAGTATGCTTTGGTGACAAGTCGTCTCCACACCTGCTTTACTCAGGATCCGACGACTCGACGCTGCGAGTATGGGACCGTCGATCAATGGGCGATGGACGCGAAGCTGGCGTTTTCATGGGCCACACTGAAGGCCTTACATACGTGGACAGCAAAGGCGATGGCCGATACGTTCTTTCCAATGGCAAGGATCAGACCATGAAACTCTGGGATCTGCGGAAGATGATGACAACCGCCAACTTTGACAACATCGACCCCACCATCTTCACAACTGGCTTTGACTACCGCTTCGAGAAATACCCCGACAACTTCTACGAGCCTCATCCGTATGATTACTCGGTGGTCACCTTCCGCGGCCACAGTGTCCTCAAGACCCTGATTCGCTGCCATTTCTCACCACCTGGCAGTACAAACTCTCGCTACGTCTACTCTGGCAGTGAAGACGGCAAGGTCTACGTGTACAACATGGATGCCACGCTGGCCGGTACAATTGACGTGGGTTCGGCGACGCTCAACTCGCGCCCCCATGAGCCAGATGTTTTTGCGACAGCATATGAGATGAGTGGAGAGATGCTGTGGAGAACTTGTGTTCGCGATGCGAGCTGGCATCCGAATGCCCCCGTGTTAGCAGGTAATATTGTCCACAATCTCAAGCCCGGCTGAAGGATGAACTGACATGTTGTTTAGCAACCTCATGGAACGGATGGGGACTGTCCACCGGCACCTGCACTGTCCATTCCTGGAACAACGGTGCGGCCAATGATGAAGGGGATCCGCCAATTGGCAAAAGCTACGATGACAGGCTCAGATATGTGCCTGAGTTCAATGACTACCGGGAGAATGCCCCAGCGGCCCGCACACGACGACCGCTGCGTAGCCGGCCTGTGCGTCGAATGTTTCTGGAAGAGGAGGATGAGGATGTTGAGTGGTGATGTGGTTATCGGAGGACAAAGATCTATGCGGTTTCTTTTTTCAAGAATTCGTTTGGGCTCATTTCTGCACATTAGGGGGATATCTACATAGGTTCATCCACATTCAGGTTAATGATTCATGATACATACACAATCTCAACGTCCCGTTTGAATTGATCAGTTCCGGCAACTTGTAGTTGTGTTAGTAGAGAATCATGCAAGAAGATAGTTTCAAAGGGCCATTGATTAAATCAAATAAAAAGAACCCCTATTGTACAGGAACAATGGTATGTGGTATCTCAAGGGTGAAGATGAGGCACTCCCTCTCATCGCAATGTCAAAACAAAGTGCCATAGTGACAATGGCTGCACCGGCAAAGACAAAATAGGGGCTGCACGAATTAAGCCCGTGGTGTTCAGATCCGCAACCCCTCCTGATCCAACGCCCACCCACCGACAGAACTGGAAATTTTCGGGCTGTATGGGCTTTTCCTTCCTTGTGCTGGGATTTGTTCGGTCGGAGATCTCCGATGTAATTCTCGATAAGTTGTCACGTTTATGCGCCACCGACGAGGACCTGGTTAACGGGGATATGGACTGCAGAAACAATGTTAGTACCGTACCTAAGCATATTGTGTTTCAACGACAAAGCTTGTGCCATTGACAGCACTTACTCAGCTTAACGAAGTATCCAATGGCACCCTAGTCTCCATGTCAGTCAATCTGTGGAATTTGATCCCGGGGTCCTACAGAGACAAGGATACATACCATGACCAAGAAGCCCATGCCAACAGCCTGGCTGATCTTGATGAACTCGCGCTTATCGGCTGTGAAGTGTGTCAGTATGATCCAGTGCACTGTAACTGGTACCGGAGGGATCAACGAACGCTTGGTGCAGCGGCGAATGAATAGGGAGCCCTCCCGGACAAAGTCCTTGGGGATATCAGCAAGTTCTTGGAGAGTCTCCGACATTATGGCGAATAGGTGTAAAAAGGAGATGGAGAGAAAGTAGGGAAATTGGGGGATAAGAAACGCGAGTCTGGACAAATGGCCTTTCTGGGGTCCCGGAGGCCCACGGAGAAACGTAATACCGAGACAGCAGCTAAGCTCAAGTCGCGCGCCGTCTTTCTCCCTCCTTCTCTCATCCCGCGACTATATTGTTTTTAACTCACTGACAGGGATTGATCTCTATCTTTCTATTTGTGACATCTCACAGCTATTCTCTGTACCCTGTGCTACTGTGACAATACTTCTCTTTGCCTGTATCCCGAGCTCGAAAGGGCACTCTGTACGCGCCCCTTCACCTGGCCTTGTTAACCTTCGGTATACCATTGATCGCTTCGGATTGTACGTATAGTTGTGATTTTCCATGTGTGTTTCGCGTCTCGATCCGTCTCTCCGCTGTCAACCTGCCACGTTTCCCTTGGGATGACCAAGCGATGAGCATTCGTTTCTACCTTCCAATTTGAATTGCCGGTCGAATTTGGGAATCATTCTCCATGCTAATTGATGGCCTGTATCTGCAGACATGTACTCTCCTTGAATCCGGAAGCAAAAGGCAAAAAAGAGAGAGAAGGGCCTGTGTATTATCCAACCTCACATTATCCACAATCGAGAATTCTTGCTCTGAGCCTGCAGTCCCCGGACTTTCTAGTGCACAATGGCCACAGAAGATGATAACTTCGATATTGACATCTATGGGGATGGTGGCAATGAGCAGGGTGATCAGAACCACGATGACTCGGAGCTTGTACTAGACGCCCAGGAGACGGCGCCGCAGAAAGCTCCTCAATCAGCTCAATCAGCGCCCCAAAACCAGAACCAGAACGCGCCTCAAACGCACGTGCAAAATTCGACTCAGGGCCACGTGCAAAGTTCGATACAAACGAAGCCTGAACCGCAACACGCTCCTTCCATGAATGGAGACCACAACATGCCGCAACACCACGCCCCTCACCAGGATGCTCCGGCGCCTCAGCAAGGCATCAAGCGCAAAGAATACGATGATCGCCCTACCGATGATGCAGCAACGACGGCCTTGTTGATTTCGGATCTCTTCTGGTGGACAACGGACGATGACGTCCGCGGTTGGGCTGTCGAAGCGGGCTGCGAAATTGAGCTTAAGGACGTGACATTCAGCGAACACAAGGTGAACGGAAAGAGTAAAGGGTAAGAAGACAATGTCCCTTCGATCCCTCCTTGTCTACTGACTTTATGATAACAGTCAAGCATATGTGGAATTCACTACCCCCCAAGCTGCCACAGCTGTAAAGCACAAGATCGAAGAGGCCGGCCAAACAGGCCGGAAACATATGGTCAACTACACCAACCCGCACACCAACCCCTTCCGGACCCTCCCCAAGGACGCGCCGATGCGCAAAGATGGCAACCGTGGCCCCGGTGGCGGATTCAATGCCGGCGGCAACATGAACTTCGGCATGAACAACATGGGCGGCGGCTTCCGCGGCCGCGGTGGCTACAACAACCGCGGAAACTTCAACAACCGAGGCAACTTCAACAACTTCAACCCGATGGGTGGGTTCCAAGGCGCTGCTGCACCCAGTGGGAACATGATGGGCGGGTTCCAGGGCGGGCCCATGGGTGGCGGCATGCAGAACTATGGCTTCAACCGAGGCGGCATGATGGGCGGAGGCATGCGCGGTGGACCTGGTGGTATGCGTGGCCGCGGGGGTGGAAATATGGGCGGTAACATGATGGGCATGCCCGGGATGAACCCCATGGGTGGCATGGGCATGAACCCTATGGCTGGCGGTATGAATCCAATGATGGGCGGCATGGGCGGAAACATGGGCATGCAAGGTGAGTAACTAGCATTGAGTCTGGTTACACTCCTTTTGTCTGATTCTTGTCTGATACCTTCTGTCCATCTCTTTTTCATCCGATGATAGTAGAGTGCTGATTATTTTCTGTTTCCAGGTCAAGGTTTCCAAGGTCCCAATCATGCCTTCAATCAGGGCTTTTTCAATAACCAGGGAGCTGGTGCCGGTGACGCATCATGGAACCCTCACGGTGCCAAGCGCAGTCGGCAGGAGTAAGCTCCTCCATGGACATTTTGCTTGCGGAGCTGGCTACGGCGTTCTACCAGTTCTCAGTCTCATTCTCTATATCGGCTCTTTCTCTTTCGACTTGCACGTTTATCGGATCATCACTCGGACCAGGATTCTCTTTCTCAATGTTTCCTTCGCGGGTATCGGGAGGGAAACGGAACCATCTAGGGCTCGTTCTGGCTCGATTCGGATTGAATATTTTCTTTTCTTTAATGTGTTAGATGCAATTCGATGTTCTTTTTCTTTATTGTACTTTATAACTACCAATTGGCCTGTGTGCCGATTCCTTGGGCCCGGATTTGGTTTGATACTTGTCATTGAAAAGTCTTGTTGGTATAGCAGACTGAATTTGACACGACTATACAGAGTATAGATGAGTATGCTCTAGGGCTTGGAGCCATGATTGAGTAACCCTTTGGACAAATAAATCAAGGCTCCTCGATTTTGAGCCCGGCGACCCAGCTGAAGTCATTGAGAATCCGAACATGAATAATCTAACACCTTGTCGTGAACCTAGCACATAAACTATGCAAGCACTATTCTACCGAAGGTTACACAGCGCATTGAGAGCTTTACTTCATACATTACCTTACTATCTCCGCCTACCAACTCTTTCTTCGCTTTACCATACCCCATATCATGCATATACTATGCCTTCCCTCTAGAGCTTGGTACGTGACCTCTACCCTAATGAAATCTGCTAAAATGGTGGTCTCCGATTCTAAGGGTATCGTGACTAGATTTTGATAATCGAGGGTCGCTAGACAGGACGACTGCGCATTGACCTTGTGCGGCGGACTCGTGCAGGCACCACGACCTGTAATCGATTGGGATCTCGCCCTTGGTGTAAATGGCTTTTGGTGTTGGGTTGGCATCGTTTGCTGACAAACATAAGAATTCGTAATCCTATAGCTGCTAAAGCGGAACTAGCTTCCTGACTCCTTCGGTGTAGGTAAGACGGCAATCTTAGTGTTGGTAGGGGATCCGTTCCATACAACATCCAGTGCTATCCATCACCTATTCTACAGTATTACCTCCCAAACAGAGGTCCTTTTGTAGAATAGGTGATGTATGGCGCTTGATGTTATATGGAACGGGCCAGTGATGAGCTATGGGAGGGGACCTTCCAGTATCGCGCGCGCGGACTTTTCTTCCTCTCCTGTTGATTATTCATCCCAATCACGACAATCATCGATATAACTTACTTAGATAGACAAAGACTTTCTTTGAAATTGATTTAGAGACAGTGTTAGCGCGTTTTCGAGGCAAGATGTTGTGGTGAGTAAAGATGTTAGGAGCAAAGTAAGAGATAAAAGACATTGTTTCAAGTCCCAACATCTCTCTTACCACAACATCTTGCCTCGAAAACGCGCTAACACTGTCTCTAAATCAACGTCAAGCAAACTCTCTGTCTATCTCAGTAAGTTATATCCCTGGGATTCAGAGAGGAATAGGGAGCTGCTTGAGATCTCGGCTGTCGTCCGGCGTAGCTTGGCGGTACGTAGTGACGGCCGTCGCCGTCGGATTTGATATGTCCGCTGGCAGTGAATCGAGATAAAATGGAGATGCTACTTTTCTGTGACTCAGCGGGGATATTTATGCCTATTTCCTTGCAGTCAATTTTCTATGTGACATAACACTGAAACAAACTTCACCGTTTGTTGGTCTCTGATCCTCCAACGGTCCCTAGCAGGTAGACGTACGACTGCATTAAGTCAGACTGGTCCTGAATATGACTAGGCATACGGCAGCAGGCCCAATGGCTGCCTCACACTGAGGCATCCGTATAGCCATGCAGGCCAGGCCATACACCAATATAGTCAATGGCAGGTGACTTCCTTTTTTAACTCACTGCATGATAGGAGCTGTGCTATTGTAGAACCGCTGACCCCTGATAAGCCAATTAAGGTTATAGGAAGTCAGACTCAAGAAGCATGACCGGGACTGACCATGTCATCCATCCAGGAAGCAAGACATTAAACAACAACAAAGAGGTAAATTGAATATCGAGCTTCCAGCGCAGCCGTCGGACTTCCTTTTTAGATCCCTTTCCACCCTCAAGCAGCCATACCAGACCGCCAGCGACACCTTCGTTGCTTTGGTTGCATTCAGGGTGCCTCTTGTCGGCATCGTAGACCTCGTGAACCATGTTCTGGACATGGGTCTTAACAGGCTTTACAGACATAGAAGACTGCAGCTTCTTGCCTGGTGGTGGTCTGATATGTGGAACTAGTCTGGAACGACCTTGTTTTCCAGTTCGTTCCTCATATTGAGGGTCATGTTATGAATGCGTATCTTCCTCAACAGTTGATAGCTATCGGGAATAACCAGCCGATCACATCACATATCAGACTCGAACAAGACAATTTACACAACTCCGTCAGACCCCTCCGCAGAAGATCCCATCCCCTTTTCGCCAGACTCACCAACCTCAGCCTTCTCCTCAGGCTCCCACATAGCCTCCCGCATAAAAGTGCTGCGAGCTCGGATTTGCGGTCCCTTCAAAACCAAAACCACAGGCACAACTGACAACGCAACACCGATGAACCCAAGCAGAGTACCAGCCCAGCCAAAGCCGAGGTTACTGAATAGCTGGGGAGAAGCTAGCGGCAAAAAGGCACCGAAGGAGTTTCGTCCAAGGGAAGCGGCCGACAGGGCCGATGCGGCATACCGCTCATACGCATCGGTAAGGTAGTTGACGACTGCCATGTAGATGGAGTAAATACCAATACCGGTAGCAGTGATACCGATTGTAGGAACGATCCAGTGTACATCGGGCATACTGGCCCAGCCATACCAGAACAGGCCCGCTGCAAAGAGCAAACTGCCGGGGATAGCAGTGTACAATCTGGCTTCGGGAATTGGCCGACCTGGCTTTTCTTTGTTTCGGCTTGCAGAGCGAAGGTAGAACCAATCCTGGACCGGGTTGATAAGTGTACCGATGATAGCGCCGACAGAGATGGCGAGTTGGACTAGACCGGTTGCAAGAATACTCCAGTCGTAGTTTGTGGAGTAGGTCTGCACAACACTGGAGAAGAACAGATATAGAATTCCCCAGGCGAAACTAATCCAGAGCGTGAAAAAGATGACCACCGGCTCCGAGGTTAGCATACGTGTCGGGCGTTGGAAAGAAACCTTCAGGAGGCTGAGCTTGTTTGGCGCGTTGATCTCTGCAGCTGCGTATACAGGACGGCCAGTTTCTTTGCGGATCTTCCTGGCTCGGGCCTTGAGGATAACGTCGGGTCGGGTTTCGTGGAGGATAAACCAGAAAACGGGGATCAGGGCTGCGTTGTAGATGATTTGAATGTAGAAAATCCTACATAATGAATAGGTGAGTACGGTTAAATCAAAGACCGAGATTCAAGGTCAAGCCAACTTACCAACGCCAGGGCTCGCTCTTAGGGATCTGCACAATAGCAGAGCCGATGAAGGGTCCGAGTGCGATACCCACAACACTGGTGAACCCAAAAATAGACATAGGCAAACTGCGAGCCTTTTCACCAAACCAGACATCACTAATGCTTCCTCCGACGATGTTAATCGAAACAGAGGAGGCTCCGCCACCAAAGAACCGCGTTACCACCAAAGTAGCAAAGTTCTTTGCGAATGCGGACGGGAAGAGTGAGATGACCAGAATGATATAAGCTACGAAATATCCAGGCATGCGGCCAGATGATTCAGTGAGGGGCACGAAGATCAAGGGCCAAAAAGCTGCGCCCATATTCCAGGATGTAGTGGCCCAGTAGAGGTTGGGGAATGGAGAGTTCTGCACATTGAATTCCTTTTCCATCCAGTCGTTACCGGAGCCGTATGTTCCTGCCGGGAGACCAGTCAAGATGGAGCTGTTAGTCCAGTTAGCATGCTTATCCATCGCAAGGTTGTATCAGGTATGTGATTGTGCTCTTACATGAAGCAGATAGTGATGGTCAAGACCCATTTGTACTTGTTGCTCCAGTTGAAAGGGTTCTCCGGGTCATTGGGGCCATTCCAGGTATGAATCTCAATATCCTCCTGCGCAGGCATCTCCTCACGAACATCCCCCTTGAGGAGTCCTTTCAGCCTGCGTAAACAGTCAGTTTGAATGCCCATGACAATATATGAACCGCGAATACTGACTTGCTCATAAAACCAGCTTTTGGCTCCATCTGCTCAACAGCGGCAGGCTTAGCAATGCCAGACTCAGCAGTCTCATAGACTGAGTCGCCTCTGATTTCATCATGGTCGGCCATGACGTACAAGATTCCGGGTGACACGGTGTACCTGTGAGACGTCAAGGGAGGAAAAGAAAAACAAATGCATGCGAGACAGATCGGCACTACATTTTCTTTCCTTGTTTTCTCTTAGAATTCTGGAACTTCCATCAGAATTCAATCCGAGAGCCCCGGAGTACTCCCCACTCCGGCATACCGAGGCCAATAACAAGATCTCGGCACACATACCTACCTTTTCGGGTACCCGGTCGCGATCTGTAGCGATGTCATCAGACCCGCCAAATCCGTGGAATACCCACTTTTCTACTACTTTGTGGAGCTTATTCAAGGGAAAACTCCTTGGCTTCACTCGGGGCTCTACCGAGTGTCCTCAAACCGGTTCATCCTAAATAGAAATTTTCAAACCCCTTGACCAGATCTGTGCGCTTTCGGCTCTGTTTTGGCACCCGAGGTTTCAGCGTACCATGGCACTGTCTTTCTATTCTCTTGACACAAGTCAGGACATTATTGGCAAGTAGTGCCTGTTGCACTTTATGCAAAGTTCGATTTTGAAAAAGGGAATAGCGTAATGGCATCCTAGACATACCTGTTGAAGGAACGAACTTTGGCTGTGCGTGGCCGAAGGTATGGGCCAACCCGATCTTACTGACAGTGGGCTTGAATCTTAAGCAATCTACGAAGTATCACCATCGTTGGACTAAGATTTCGACACAACCTTGGAAGTCTGAGATACATAGTCCACGGTCGATAGGGGTATGTATTGGTGGAGTTCTACGTGCATAACTCGATGACAAACTTGTCTTAGATCGCAGGAAGGGATTTAGGGCCATATCACTGTTTTGGCAGTTGGCATTTCCAGCCTATCTTGAAAATGCAAACCTACACTTTTCATTTTGTTCGAGCCTAGGTACATTCACCGACAAAAGCACATCTCATGCACATGTTGAAACTGGTGTGATTGCTCGAAGTCCTCGGTCTTCGGCCGAGCATTGTGTAGGTCAACTGCCAAGACTCGTCTTAGAACCTGGAAAAGACTGAAGTGCTGATTGTTCTCACTATCGTTCCAAGTAAAGACTATGAATGATACCTCGAGGGCTGGCAATCAGACAGAGTAGTAGATCAAAAAACCCAGTAGATTCTCAACCACCTGGGCAAGCTCCTGGGGCCACCGGAGAAAGGACCATGCCTTGGAAGCCAATTGGGACCAGGGCGTTCTACATCTCCAGGGTCTGACTGGAAGTGGGTGAAACCGGCGAGGGAACTCGGGATATCTCCATCCCGGGGCAGACAAGGATCTAGTCACAGGCAGTTGGGGAAATGTAGCGGAGAATGGGTAGGCAAAAAACAAGACGGCGAGGAGACAGGGACCCAAGGAGAGAGTACGATCATTTAATCATTGAGGAAAATAACGTAAAATAGGTATCATCATATCACTCGGAAACGAGACGGTGAGCCCGCCCAAGTTTTGTTTGCTATGGTTCGAATCTACGGAACGAAGCATCATCCAAGCCCATAAAGCAAGACAAGACGCCGTTTCCCAGCTACTGTTTTGGTTAATTTTTTGCTTCCATCCGCCAGCATACTAATTGCCAATGTTCGAAAACATTTAGTTGGCAAGAGCGTGGGCACGGCGGCGGTCACGCTCCTCAGCAATGGAGAGCTATCAAACATGTTAGTTCGAGTCGGCATAAATGTCGAATGAGGATGTGAACGTACCTTGACACCCTTGCCCTTGGGGAGGGAGACCCAGGGCTTCTCCTGGCCGATGATGAAGACGTTGGACTCACGGGTGGCGAAGGTGTTGTCAATAGCGTCCTTGACGTGGACAATGTTGAAACCACCATCGTGGCGCTCACGGTGAGTGATGACACCAACACGACCCATGTTACGACCACCGGTAACCATGATGACAACACCGGAGTCGAAGCGGACAGAGTCGACAATCTTGCCGGTGGCAATGTCCACCTTGACAGTGTCGTTGACCTTGATGGCGGGGTCGGGGTAGCGGATGCTGTAGAGCGCAAGTTAGCAAAACCTTGTTCTTAATGCCGGGGTCTTACTGTTTCCAAAATCGGAACAGGGTAAAAATTCCAGGTCCTCCGCCGATCAACCAAATCATGGTCCAACGACTGAATGACACGGAACTTTCGGAGCTTGCACTCACGTTCGCGCATCGTGCGTAACCAAGAATGGGATCCCGCCCTTGCCAAGCTGAACACGCTTGACCTTGCACAGCTTGAACTCGGCCTCCTCGGCCTGGATACGGTGGACGGTGAAGCGTCCCTTGGTGTCGTAGATGAGACGGAAGTGCTCGCCAGTCTTCTCGAGAGAGATGACGTCCATGAAGCCAGCGGGGTAGGTGCTGTCGGTGCGGACCTTGCCGTCAACCTTGACCAGACGCTGCATCATGATGGCCTTGACCTCGCGACCGTTCAGGGCGTACTTGAGACTATACAACCAGTCAGTTTTCGAATTGTTTCGCGTACAGGCAATGGCGTCCCGAATCGTACCGGTTACGGATGAAGACAATCAGGGGCAGGCAGTCCCGGAGCTTGTGAGGACCGGCGGAGGCCTTGGGGGCATAGGTGCCGGACATCTTGTCCAGCAGCCAGTGCGAGGGCGCGCTAAGGCGCTTCTGGTGCTTCTTACTGCAGACACATTCGGGTTAGTGATGGAATTCTTCAAGATGCGAAATTTTCGACAATTGTGGGAAACGACGAGCCGGGCTCGACAAGAACGTCGAGTCGAGATCATCATTTGCGAGTGATTGGAATGGGGAAGGATACTTACGGTCCGCGAGCCATTTTGAAATTGTCGACCTGTTCCCGGGGTTGGTTGTCGAAGAATCGCGATGAGAAGGAACGAGCGGTGGTGATAATCAATGGAATTTCGCTTAGATCGGTTGTGGGTTGAGCCCTAGCACGCTAGTCCCCAACGGGGAAGATTGATTTTCCGCTTAGTCACGGCTAGGGCTGTCCCGTTTTGGGGAGACTTACACCTGAGGCATCAACTTTCTATGCAAGACTTAAAAAAGATTTCTAGAAAAGAAAATGTAATATCTAATATCGCTGAGAAATTTTGACTTTCATATATACATTTAGACGTATCCCTTGATTACCGCTACCTCGGCATTGAGGATGGACGATCCGGCAGCACCGATCACGGTGTTGTGCGAGAGAGCAGCGAAACGGATGTCGAAGTGACCGCCCTTTGCACCCTCGCGGACACGTCCAACGCTCACAGTGTAACCACCGGAGATGTCGCGGTCCAGCCTGGGCTGCGGGCGATCGGGCTCGTCGAACACCTTGATGGCCATCGGCGGTGCGGACGGAGCGCCGAGCTTCTGAGCCTCGGACTGGTACTCGCGCAGGGCCTGCACAACCTGCTCGGCGCTGGGGACCTGGTCACGGTTCTCGAATCGCAGAGAAACGAAAGCCATGTGGCCATCAGTAACACCAACGCGAGTGCAGGTGGCACCGATGCTCAGGCCGGTCTGCTCCTCAAAGGCAGTGGCTTCGGCGTTCAGGTTCCCGAGAATCTTCTGGGCCTCATTCTCGAGCTTATCCTCCTCACCGCTGATGAACGGAATGACGTTGTCGACGACGTCCATGCTGGGCACACCGGGATAGCCTGCTCCCGAGATAGCCTGCTCGGTGAACACCTCGACTTCCGCGACATGGCCGAACTTGGCCTGGAGGGCAGCGAAAGGAATGACAACGCCGATGACGGCGCAGTTGGAGTTGCACACCAGGAACCCCTTCTTGAGGCCGAAGTGCTTGCGCTGGTGAGGGATGAGATCCAAGTGCTGGGGATTCACAGTAGGAACAACCAAGGGGACGATAGGGTCCTTGCGGTAGTTCTTTGCGTTGGAAAAAACAGGGATCTCTGCCTTGATAAATGCCATCTCTGTAAATGATCAGCATAACCCAGCACGTACAGGGCTATCTTGGGACCTTACCGGTCTCACCAGCGATGTCGCTGTTCAAACCGGAGAAGACAAGGTCACAGTCCTTGAACTGCTCGGCAGTGCACTCGCGCAGGACGAGGTTGCTGAGTTTCTCCGACATGGGAGAAGACTGCTTCCACCGGACGGCATCCTTGTACTTCTTGCCAAGAGAACGGTCTGAGGCACCGACGGCATGGAGCTCCAGGAAAGGGTGGTCAGACAGCAACAGAATGAATCGTTGACCGACAGAGCCGGTGGCACCGAGCACACCTAATGGACGTTAAGACCTGTGTCATCATCATGGGAGCTTTCAGAGACATACCGCACTTCTTCTTGGGATATGACGGCGCCATCCTCGTCTATGTGTGGAAGGTGAGGATATCTTTTTTATAATGTCAGCTTTTTCCAAGTCGAGACAGCTTGTGAGACCCCCAGGAGGGAAAACATGTATGCGATGATGTATTGAATCGCAACTTCCACCACAGAGATCTTTTGAGTCAAATTCAGTGCCCCGCCGATTGGATAAAGAAGCGCTGCAACTCAATTGATTCACCGACCTAGCGGCAGGGGGATGCAGAGTCCAACACACAGTTTGAAAAACCAGAAAGGACGAAATAGCGTGACTTACCACTTGACAGTGTTGTTGCAGATGAAACGGCGTGTGGCAAGCGCAATCAAAAGCGATATCGCTCGCGGCCAATCGCCTGCCCCGCGCTGACTCAGCCTAATCTAACAGTGGATTGGCTGTTGTAGTTCTTCAGGGTCCCACTTCTCACCGGAGTCTTGCACTTTTTCTCCGAATCGTTCTCATTTGATGTCTATGGCCAGGAACCTTATCGGTGTCCTACAGCCCTTCTGGAACGCAGAGTTGAAGGAGCCTGGAATCAGACGCCGACCAGACACCACCAGACACCGACCAGACACCGACCAGACACCGACATGGATTCAGACACCGACAGCTCATAGGGAGCTTCCTGATACTTGCACTAACCTGCTCTTCTGATGGTATCATACTCCATCCAACACCAGTCGCTTTCTCCAGAGCCGCGACAATTTCTTCCTAGGTGGTCAACTACGCGTCTACAAGATGGACGTCTACGCTACGCTCCCACCAACCAAGTGCCACAGTGTTCCTTCATCTATCTCGACATTTGCCTACGAGCAGAAGATACCCGTGGACTGACGGGTTGTGAGACAGAAGAATCCGGGATGGACCACGCTTCCTCTACCGGGGAACCTTGGTCTCGGATGCCGACGACGAAGATAAAATGCGACAGAGCCTTCCCTTGCTCATACTGTGTCAAGTTCAAGGTTCAGTGCACCTATCCATCATCGAAAAAAAGGTGTATGGAAACATGGCAGTCAAAAAATGGATCTTAGATAAGAAGCTGACTATTCGCATTGAGACTATCCAGCGTACTCTAAGTTCCTTCGAGCATAGTTTGTCGCAGATCTGGGGGAGCCTAGGGTGCTTTACCCCTGCGCCAATCTCTTCTAAGGTTGCCAGCTGTCCTGCTGCCGATCTCTGGTTCTTACAGAGCATACGAGATTCACACTGACCTACGGACTGGACTCGGGACATTGGGTGTTAAATCAATCCGGCTAAATATTACTCTGAATGGGCCATTCAGGCATCCCTCTTCAAATTCACGAAAGGATAAGCTAAGTGTATTCAGTATCTATAGCGTATCGCTAGTTTAACTGATTTTGATATTCTCGCCACCGACGAGGGGAAGCATGAATCAGCAACTGAATAGATCAAAACTCTGGGGTTTAAGCTCCTTCGAAAGCATGAGAGGATAATATATTGTCAATGATGCCTGGAATATTCATACAGCAAAGAGAGAAGCACCAAGTGGAAAATCGGGCTGAACGCCGAACAGCTCGGTTATTTGCGTCGGACATTAACCGATGACGATAAGTGTGGGGCGCAAAGCGTGGGGTGCCCAGGTGCGAGGGGGTTAACTTCTACCGCGACAATCTAACTTGTTCTTGCGACAACCACTTTACATTTCATTTCACCTTCACGATGAAGCTTCTCTACCCTACCTCAGTCGAGCTCGATGTTGACGGCCTCAAGGGCTTCTCCGTCTCTCTTCATCCTTACGATGTGAAGACCCCCATCCCGGAGGAGCTTATCGACGCCGACATCTTGGTGACCTGGGCGAACTCCGCGGACAACCTCAAGGATGCCGCCAAACGCATGAAGAACCTCCGATGGATCCAGTCTCTCGCCGCTGGCCCCAATGATGTCCTGAGTGCCGGTTTCGACGCCTCCCGGATCATCGTCTGTACCGGCGTCGGCTTGCATGACCACCCAGTGGCCGAGCACGCTCTCGGCCTCCTCCTGAACAGCGCCCGACATTTCTATGAGATGCGTGATTACCAGCTCCAGGGCAAATGGCCCGGTCACCTGGGTGGATCTTTCCCTCGCAACGATTTCACCACACTGCAGAACTCAAACGTGCTCATCTGGGGTTTCGGCAGCATTGCGAAGACACTCGCCCCTATTTTAACAACCCTCGGAGCCAACGTCCGAGGAGTGGCCCGCAGCTCCGGGGTCCGCAACGGCGTCGAGGTTTTCAGCGAAGACAAGCTCGCCGAGCTTCTCCCCCAAACAGATGCCCTTGTGATGATCTTGCCGGGCAGTGAAGCGACAAATAACGTTTTGAATTCCGAGAGGCTCAAGTTGCTTCCCAAGCACGCCTGGGTTGTCAACGTGGGTCGGGGAACTTCGATCAACGAAGATGATTTGGTGGATGCCCTTGAGCGGGGTGAGATTGGTGGCGCTGCGCTTGATGTCTTCAAGACTGAGCCGCTTCCAGAGTCCAGTCGTCTCTGGAAGGCGCCCAATCTGATCATTTCGCCTCACGCGGCGGGCGGAAGACCCCAGGGTTGCACGGCGTTGATCGCGGATAATCTGCGACGATTCCTGGCGTCGCAGCCCCTCAGAAATGTGATTTGAAGACCATCTAGTACCCATCTAGAAAGTATATATGACAGATAGGCTGACGAAGAGGCCACAGAGGCATATGGTACATGGTGCCAAGCTTTAGCTGAATAAACATCATATCCCTTTGGCACTACGCGATGGCAAAGCAAGTATTTAAAGTTTCATGCATGACCGATCGGATATCAATCAACACGCGCCTTTATAACAGTCTGTCACATACGGCCATTTCCCATCAGCTGTGTTGTGTCGGGGCCTAAGCCCTCAAACCTAGTGTGGCTACATGACTGATGCTGCTATGTACCTCCCTGTGTCTCTCATCGGGCAAAAGCCCTTGGTTCCAAAGACACCCTCTGCTCACTTAGCTCCTTACGAAGCAGCCGTTCTGTGCGATTATGACTGGCCACTAGGGGATAAGGAGAGCGCAAATCACTAGGTGCGAGGTTCCAATACCTAATAATGGAGTGCGTGATTCATCATCATCGAATATCTGGCACTTGTGGCTGTTGATCCGTAAGATTCAGATAAGTGGTGTTCCATAGTTAATTTGTGGTGACATACATAGGATGATATCAGATACTGTACGGGCGAGAAATAAGTCGTAATTGGAAGTCAAGCTGTGGCTATATCATGACTTGAAGTCTGCGTAATGGGGGATACTTGAAGTTTACATATGGTTTGTGGTATTTTCTGTCTATATGGAGGTATATCAGACCCAAGCTGGAATATTCCACTTGGGCAAGGCCCCATGTCTAGGAGTCCTTTTCTAAATCAAAGATTTTGCCAGGGTTCAATAGCCAGTGAGGATCAAGAGATCGCTTGACACTACGCATGACATCAATAGTTTCCGGCCCCAGCTCTTTTTTAAGCGAGTCCTTCTTACCCAGGCCAATACCGTGCTCACCCTGTCGGAACTGTTAGCGCTGCATTCTTCACATTGGTAGCCAGGTTCAAGGCTGAACATACCGTGCATGAACCTTCCATATCAAGAGCACGGTCCACCATATCGTAAACCACCTTCTCAACTCGTGCTCGCTCTTCAGGGTCTTTGCGGTCGTACATGATGCTTGCGTGGAAATTGCCGTCACCGATGTGACCGAGGATGCTAGCGAAGATGCCGAGACTCTTCAAGTCTTCCTTCGATTTTTCTGAAAAGGTCAGCATATGCAATTGGAGGGACACTATGGAGCACAAACCAATAATGTCTGGCAATCTAGAAATTGGGACAGACACGTCGGTCGACCACACTTCAGAACCTTCCTTGCGTAGAGCCAACATACTCCACAGAGACTGCTTTCGCGCAGACCATAAGTCGTGAGCCTCCTGCTCAGTCTTGGCAAACTCGAAGGTATCCGCGTTGTTACCCTGTGCGAGCTTCGTTGTCAAGCTGACGCTATCCGCGACACCGGCCGTCGTGCCAGAAAACTTGAAGAAGAGATGCGGAGAGACAGCCCACGTCCGCCCAGTGCCACCAGCTCGGTTGATAACATCCATTTGGACTTCATCCATAATTTCCATACATTGCACGGGAATACCCTTCTTGATCAACTGCATGGCAGTCGATGCGGCATCGCGAATGCTCGGGAATGCAACCACGCCGACACGCGTATCTTCGGGGATACCAGTCAACTTGAGAGTAACTTCTGTGACAATCCCCAAGGTTCCCTCGGATCCAACAAACATTCCCGTCAAATTGTACCCAGCAGATGTCTTGCGCGGGCGTCTGCGAGTCTTGATGATGCGGCCATCAGCCAGAACAACCGTGAGATTAATCACCCAGTCCTTCATCGTGCCGTACCGAACGGCATTCGTACCACTGCAGTTGGTGCCAACCATACCACCGATCATGGCCGTCGGGCCAGGATCCACGGGGAAGAACAGACCGGTCCTTTTGATTTGCTCATTGAGATCCATCCATCCGATCGACGGCTGTACTACGACATCCATGTCATCCTCGTGGACCTCCAAGACCTTGTTCATAAATGCAAAGTCGATAGTCATACCACCGTACGGCGCAGAGAAGTTGGCTTCCAAACTTGAGCCGCCGGAGTAAGGGATCATGGGCATGCGATACTTGTGGCAGACCTTTGCTATTTCGGAAACCTGCTCAGTGGATGTAGGATACGCGATAGCGACAGGCAGACGGTCTGCATTGAGACTAGACCATTCTGAATATCCGTGCTGCTGAAGCTCGTCTTCGTCGGTGGAGATTGTGTCTTCGCCTAATTTGGCTCTTAGTTCGGCGATGGCCTACCATTGTCAATTCTGTTTGCACGATGAGCAATCACAAGGGCGATACCTTTTCGAAGTCTTTCATTGAGCCATACTGCACTTTTGTGGTTGCTTGCGGTGTCTGGTTATACGAGGCGTAACCGTAGCCCAACCCCGCAGCAAATGCGGAGACGAGGAGAGTCTTGGTCGGTGTCCAGAAGGAATTGGAATCGGAGCTCGACGAGCTACCTGCGCTACCGTGATGTTTGCTTTCCGTGCTGGTTGTACTGGTAGAATTTGTTCGAACTGCTCCATTAGACCGCACAATTCGTGGTGAAATCCGGGGTCGACAATGGGAAATGCGGGGAGTGGAGAAGCACATAGGCCTATGAACTATGAATGGCACTCGCATCGTGAGCTATGGATAGTAACAACAAAGGGGAAGTCAAGGAAATGGCTGGGTTATAATGACTGAGGAAGTGAGAGATAATAAAACAGTGAATTCGCACGATATGAAGAGCTCTGATGAGGTGCCCAAGACTATTTCTATCATTTCCCCGCTTCGGGGCTCGGCCGAGTCGGCTCTTCTCTTTAGGCGTTTTTTAACTCCGCGGGGTTCGTGGGGGTTGGAATTTGTGGAGTGCTCATCTCAGCTATACAAGGACATTCAATTATACCCGTTTATCACAGTCACCTATTCTGATACTCTATAGAAACTGTAATTCGTAGATCACCCGTAAAAGAGAGTCTCATGGTCTCGGTGTGGCAGAACCGTTGAGGGGGCAACCACGACAACACTTCTTTGCCACGTTCATCACCAACCATCAACCACCAACCACTAACCGCCGCCCAAAGCTTACAACATATCGATGTGCAGGTAGTCGCAATGACCGAACTCGCTTGCTTGGTGCGCGAAATCGAGCGCGTCGTGACAGCGCCCTACGTGCCTTCGCTGCAGGTACGATGACCGCGATCTGATCGACAGGCACGGCATGATAACATAAATCAGGACCTCTATGACCTCGCCCAGCGCAGCCCTAGCTCTAATATTCATTCCTGGGCCCTTCAAAAGCCCTGTCAAGTGGGTCTGTTGGCCGATATCTTCGTTGAGGGCTTATCCCGATCGCGGGTGGCTCTCCCACTACTCTCCGTGTTTGGTAAGAGATGCCGAGGCGGTCATCCAGCCAAAATTTGAATGGTCACTAATTAATTATAGCCCACACGAAGATCTTCAGAGATTCCCTACTGCACCGCCATCCGGTCATTTTAGACACGTTTCTCCAAAAGGCAGTGGATGCCGAAGAGCCTGAAGTGAATGTACCTTGCTATGAAATGATCCGCCAAAAAGCTGACAATCACAGTATGATCCGGCATGTGTTGCCCTACTATCATTGCCCCTTCCACCTAATGTGGTACCGCCTGCTCGACTGTCTGGTTTTATCACAAAGCTTGTGCATATAATGGCAGGGAAGCCGTGCGCGGACACAGTGGCCCCTTTGCACAGCCTGATAAACACTCTCCAGGCTTTACCACGAATATTAGATGAAGTCCCATCGGAAGTGATGTCAAACCTGCAGCTGGAATTTACAAAGACATTGCGCAACCTCGACGACCACATGGGCAACCTCTTATGTTTGGCGACATTTGCACGGATAGCATCGAACCAAAACGACTGTCGTCACAATCAGCACGGACGGGACATTCCATCTTGGCTTCTGAACATTCAGCATTTTTTCGGTCCTAAGAGAGGTCTAAAAACGTTGGATTTGGTAGTTTTGCGCGTCATCTTTGCCTGTTCCTCGAACTGCAATCTGACCCCATCCCAAGCTGCCGAAGGCATTCGTCTTGCCATTTGTATCTTGGATGCAGTTGAGCTAAAGCAGAAGGACGCTTGGATATCCAACAACTCATCCAAGATTGCCAAGTTGTGCGAAAAGGTAGCCAAGGATGGTCTTGACCGGGAGACCCAGGTGATGGGAGTAACGTTCTTGCTCTCTCTCTGCCCTGTGGCTGCGCTTCCTTCTCAAATCCGTGACGTCGGACTGCGTGTGCTTGTTTCCCGTGACAGTCGGGCAGCACTGGGGAATATGGCACCCCACCTTGTATCACGACTCACAGAGTCGTTGGCAAGCTGCGATGAATCTATTGTATACGAACTCCTCCGGTTCACCGTGGATGCCTTGAAAGATGATAGTCCAAACCGAGGCTCCCTGGCGAGCCTACACGTGGCCGCTCTGCTGCTCTCGGGCTTTCAGTCAACTGAATCCAAGCCAATCATCTCTGCGCTCCTCAACTCGGCATCCACGAAAGAAGCCATTTCCAGCCTTTTTGGACGGTTTCCTGTTATGTCAAGCCAAGCCGAGTGCCATGGCTCGGAAGTATGCTATTGCGCATACGCAGCTTTGAAAAACACGATCTTGCTCAACCTATTCGAGGTCTATCTTGCTGCTTCATTGTCCCAGAATGGAAACACGACAGATATTATGCTGATGAAGTCATTTGTGAATCGTGCAGCACGCTCTCTTACAGACAAAAGCTGCTCATTTTCCACAGCGGATACGAAAGATTCTCGAGAATCGCTCTTTTTGCGAAGCACGCGAGATTTCTCATCAGCGCGATCTTCCACCCGGGATTGGCGCTCTGGAGTTGCGGAATGTTTCATGCAGAATGCTCAAATATCTCATGATAATATGATGAAGAAAATTGGGGATGTCTGCTTTGATCTAGAACGTCGCTGCTACGACATCGAGGGTCCCTTGAGGTCAGTGGAACAGGAGCGAGACCATCATATTGCTGAAAACAAGCAATTGAACCGTCAGAATGAAGATCTGCAGAGGCAACTAGAGCAGTCTGCCCACACTGTCTCTTGCTTACAACACGACCTTTCACGCATGGAGGAGAATGCTGAAAATGCATCTTGTCGAATACAAGAGTTAACCGTGTCATTGGAATCTCTTCGCCATGAACTCCAGGACCAACAACGCATTTCTGGAGAAACACTTCGCACGGAGCGAGAAACGGCTCGGAGCAGAGAGCTTAATCTTATAGCTAGAGCTACTGAAAAGGATGATCAGTTTGAAGAGTTACAAGAAGAGACATGTCGACTTCGATCGGAGAACGAGGAGATGCGACAGACCCTGGATGCTGCTTCAAAAGAGAGGACTATGTCGTCGGAGGCATCTGCTTCTTTGCGACGTGAACTTGCAGAGATCAAGTGTCTCCTAGAAGAAAGCAAGATCCTCTGTGGCCAGAAGGAGGATGAAGTCAAACGTCTGTTGGCAGACAATGAAGAGTTGCGGATGGAAACGGCGACTGTGAAAGCAACGGTACGTTTGCATTTATGCGGTAAATTAAGCGTAGATACTGACTGATGCTGTGCAGGTCAATGAGCAGAATATCGAGGTCGAAAGACTCCACTCGGCATTACATACGGCCGAGGAGAAGTTACAGTTGGAGACAGAAATGTTGACAAACAAACACAATGCCGAGATTTCTCGGGCCGAATCAGAGGTACGTCGTGCATGATCAATACGTATGCAACCGGTCCTAATCCCTCATTTCTGCAGATTTCCAAGCATAAAGAAGAAAACTCCCGCCTACAGGGCAAAATGCATGCTGCCGCACAAGATGCATCCAAAGAACTCCAGGCAAAGGATGCCCGCATGCACCAACTGGAGAAGAAGGTATGAGAATTAAGGTTTTCAGTTTGAGAATCATTTCTGACATTGAATCCAGATTCAATCACTGCGCAATGAGCGAGCCACTAAAGCCCGGGAATTTTCCGAGGCGCAGCAACACATCGGTCGTCTTATGGGTGTCATGGGCTTCTCTGCGCCTGCGGCTGAGCCGCCGGTGTCGAACAAACATCATCGCACAAGGAATACAGATGCAACACATATTGCTGATCGACGCCAATCAGCAGAAGATGATGACGATGACACGCAACTCTCAGAGTCATTTGATTCACTGGCTTCTAACCTGCAAGGTCCCAGCCCAAAGCGGTCCAAGGGCAATCGAAGGTCGATTGTCTCGACACAGGCACCGCCCAAGACTCCAGGGGTAATATCTAGGTCCAATCCACCGCCCACAACCAAATCCTCTAGTCGTCGTCCCCTTGCAGAGACCGATTTCAACAGCCCGGTCAAGCCAGCACTGGACCATTCTCCAAAGCACAGCCAGCCTGGTGGAAACCACCTCCAGGAATTCGACCTGGACATGGATCTGGAATTCTCTAAAGACTTCTTATTCACCAGTACGACATTTTCTGGCTCGAATGACCAGGCGGCTCCGCAATAAGCTATCAAGTTATTTTCAAATACTTTTGTTGCTTCTCTATAATGGTTATATTGATATGTACATAATGAAAGGAATGCTTTCACTCATCATTTACATATCCACATATCTGGCTTGCGGAAACGCCTATCTCATCGTCAAACATTGGATGCAGCCTTCTTGACAAGATCTACTTCCGATCCAAAGGTACCTCGTTCGCCTACAAGCATGCCCTACTAAGCGGTAGAGGGACGCACTTCTACAGAAGCCATTTCAGTCTAGACACCTCCTGACCCCATCTTAATACCCTCCCCTTTTATCTTCCTTCCATATCGGCTATCTTTCATCTTCCACATCTTCTTCTCGTCTTCCTCAATCTCTCTCTTCTCTTTCTTGTCCTCTCTTACTCTTGCATCACCTTGATGCTACTTGCATACCAATCGCTCTCTATCGGGCACGGTCGCAGTGATACGCCCATACCTCACTGTCGCGACCGCATCACTTTCCAATTATATCTAGCTAGGTCCTATCATCACTATCATCATCAAAGGTTTGAAAAGGCAATCTCTTCAATATCTCAGCATCTTTATACCTTTTCTATGCTTTACACTAACTTATCCTATGCAGTCCACTATATAGCCTCAACAGAGAAGATCCTGGAGAAGACAGGATCGGCGTGAATGCCCCAATATTGTCCTTCCACTAACCTGCGTTACCTTACTCGGGCCTACCAGGTCTCTTCTTTTCATCTTCACTTTCTCAACAATTAGAAAGAAGGGCAACAACCATCATGCCAAAACGCAATGGACCTATCAATTCCCGATACGCCTCAATGGGTGAAGCCTGGAAGAGCTGGCCCTCCCTTACCGTTACCCTTTTCAATCTTCCGAATACCATAAGCACCAAGGCACTATGGAAGGCCTTTAGCATGCAAGGCAACATTGCCTCCATTGATATATTTGAAGATAGGAATGGTAACCCAATCTCCAAGGGTCGTATCCGGTTTTGGTATGTATCATTTCTTTTTTTCGCCTCTCCTATCCCTACTCTCTACCATTCGATAGCAGTCTAGGCCTTGTCTACTTTATATTAATCAGCATCAAATTTATTACAGTCCTCCTCCATACTTCGCTTTCTGGGAGCGTGGTCCCTACACCGTGAAGCTTGACGGTGGTGGAGCGGCCCGCGTCACACCCTACTTAGATACCAACTCCCACGAAAACTTTGTACAAAGCCCTGCTCGTGCAGCCGTCAGGTATCCTGAGAAAGTTGTCAGTTAACAATCAGCTCCATTAGTCTTGATAACTTTGCTAATACAATTACTTAGGAGCTGCGTGCTTCGCAGTTTGAGGTCGGCGTCCAACGCGATATATTTACCATCCATCCTCTCCGATCCTTCGCCAAGTCGGTTAAGCTCAGGATCGATGTAAAGGAGCGAGCACTCTATATCTACTTTAACGAGATGATCTATATCCATCACGGCCCTAAGGCCGATGATAAACCTTTGTCCCCGACCTCCTACCGGTTGAAGATCCCCTTCTCCGAATTGAACAAGGTGTGGGAAACTCACGATAACACCCTTGGGGATATCTCTTTCCTTTTTATCCTGGATAACCCTGCTATGTACCACCGCAAGTTACGTGACCCATACAGCACTTTCACTGAAGACAACAGCTGGAGAGAGATGGATACCTGGATCCGGCAGACCCGCATCGTTCACGATGTTCGGCGAGAAGTGGATATCGCCACTAACCTGCGTACGTCAGGACATCTAATCGACCTTGGTAAGACACCCTCTATTCTTCAGTATTGTTACTAAGACTAACTCTCTCCATAGGGCGCTGGAATGTCCTCAAGATTACACTGCCCGCCAACGACATCAACATGAAGACCCGCAGACTTATCAATGACGTTCTCAAGGATTACAACATCTCAGTGCAAAACGGGAGTTATTTCCAAGAGATCAGAGGCAAAATCGAGCCGGTGTGGCAGTGGATCGACGGACAAACGAATCCAAAGTGGAGTATGCTGGGATCCCTAGCTGATGAGCAGTCAGTGCAACTGCCCTTCCCCGTGCGTTATCAACTCGAAGTCTGCATTTCTCATGGCCACCTATCTGAATTCAACATGACCCGCGACTTTGTCGTGAAACTCATGGGTCTTGGGGAAACCAGGGCCCAAAGACTGCTTGAGCATGTGGCGACTCACAAAATCAAGTATCTCGATCCAATGGAAATTTTCAAGATCACGACCATCAAAGGCGTGACTGATTCAAAGATACCGGAGTACTGCTGCTTCATGCGTACTGCAAGGGTTACCCCGACCACCGTCTACTACAACACTCGAACGGTTGATACCTCCAATCGCATCACGAGAAGATATATTGAGTTTGCCGACCGGTTCCTTCGAGTTCGCTTTTCAGACGAAGTATATCTCGGAGCCGTAAGGTCTTCCATCAATCGGGTAGATGACGAGGTTTACAGACGGGTCAAGTCGACCCTGGCCTGTGGAATCACCATTGGGGGCCGTCATTATGAGTTCCTGGCTTTCGGAAACTCACAGTTTCGTGAACAGGGTGCCTACTTCTTCGCCTCTCTTCCAAATCTGTCTGCTGCACATATCCGAGCCTGGATGGGTCAATTCAGTCACATCCGCAATATTGCAAAGCATACCTCCAGACTAGGACAGTGCTTTTCCACCACACGGGCTATCGGGACGTGCGGTGTTCAAATTCGAAAGATTCCTGATATTGAGCGGAATGGGTACGTCTTTTCCGATGGTGTCGGCAAGATCTCCGTATTCCTGGCCAAAATGGCCACGAGTGGGTTGAAAATAAAGACACCCAATGGCGAACCTCCATCGGCTTTCCAGTTCCGTCTTGGAGGATGTAAAGGGATGCTGGTTGTGTCTTCTGATCCTCAGCCTAAGGAGTTGCACATCCGACCCAGTCAGTACAAGTTTGACTCTGCTCATGGTGGTCTTGAAATCATTCGCTGGTCTTCAAACTCCTTGGCAACGTTGAACCGTCAGTTGATTCTGATTCTCGCGGCTCTGGGCATTTCCATGAAAGTGATCCTCGACAGGCAAGATGCAATGTTGCAGAGCTTGAACAAGGCCATGACGGACGATTTACAGGCAATCTCTTTACTTCAGAGATTCGTCGATCCCAATGGTACGACGCTGACCCTGGCAAATCTGGTGCAGGACGGGTTCCGACGGGTCAATGAACCATTCGTCACCTCCATGCTTTCCCTTTGGAAGGCTTGGCATTTCAAGTATCTGAAGGAAAAGGCCAAAATCGTGGTAGAGAAAGGCGCCAACCTGTTTGGAGTCTTAGACGAAACGGGGTCTCTGCGAGGCTGGTTTGATAAGGATGTACATCGGGCAGAGGAGCGAGGTGCTACTTTAACCGACAAGCTAGCAGCACTTCCCGAAGTTTTCGTTCACGTTTCATCTCCTGAGAAAAACGGACAGCCCAAGGTAATCGAAGGAGTGTGCATTCTGGCACGCAATCCATCTCTTCATCCGGGGGATATCCGGGTAGTGCGGGCAGTCAACGAGCCGAAACTGCGACATCTCATCGACGTGATCGTATTTCCCCAGACCGGTGATAGAGACCTTGCAAGCATGTGTTCAGGTGGAGATCTGGATGGCGATGACTACCTCATCATGTGGGACCCGGACCTAATTCCGGATAACTGGTTCACCAGACCAATGGCAGATAACAACGAAGTAGCCCCCGAATTGGACCGCGACGTGACAGTGGACGATATGACTTCGTTTTTCGTCACCTTCATGAAGAATAACTGCCTCCCTAGAATCGCAAGTGCTCACATGGCCTGGGCAGACAGGTTGGAAAATGGGGTCCATGAGCAGAAATGTATAAAACTGGCAGCCATGCACTCCGCAGCAGTTGATTACAACAAGACTGGACGCGCCACAAAGATGGCTTGGAAACTTGAGCCCACGCAATGGCCGCACTTTATGCAGAAGAAACCACGATGCACTTACCATTCCACTAAGATCCTGGGTCGACTGTATGACGCAGTAGAGACCATCCACTTCGTACCCGATCTCTCAGTACCCTTTGACTCTCGGATATTGCAATGTGACCTTGTCCCAGCCAGTGAGAGCTTCATGGAATATGCGATGCAGTTGAAAGAGGAATATGATGCGGCGATGTTGCGGATCATGGCTCAATTCGAAATTAAAACTGAATTCGAGGTCTGGTCGACATTTGTTCTGAACCACAGCCGTATCTTCAGAGACTTCAAGCTCCATGAGGATCTAGGTCGCATTGCCAGTACCCTTCGAAATGGATTCCGTCAGCAGTGCTTCCATCATGTCGGGGGGCGCACTCTTGAAGACATTGCTCCCTTGGTGGTCGCCATGTATCGTGTAACACACAAAGTCGCAACTGAAGCTTTGGCAAGGCGTCGCAAAGAGCCTACCAGCTATGACGATGATGATGACCTCAAGGGTGATGGCTATGAGACCGGTTCAAATGGTGGAAATGAAAGCCTGCCTCTCATTAGCTTCCCATGGATCTTTCACGAATATCTGGGGAGGATTGCGACGGGTCGGTTCAATAATGCCAGGCTCGAGACATACAACAAAGGACAGGGCGCGGGCAGGATTTACACTCACGCTGAAGCTGAGAAGCTGCTCAATGAAGTAGAGCATGAGGACGAGAAGATCTCAACCGAGGTGGCCAATGCAGATGAGATTGAAGTGAAGGAAGTGTCCATCAAATCACCCGACAAGCTTCCAACTTTCAGCAACGTTGACTCTGGAATTGATCTCAGTATCTCCGGCGAAACTCTCCTCGATGTCATTGATGACGGTGTCCCGTTGGTAACTTCCGGCCAACAGAAAGACGAGGATGACAAGACAGACGAAGACGAAGCAGTTGTCCAAGAGATCGTGGAGGCCGAATCCAGCATTCAAGCATCCATGCTGAGTCGCTTGCTTGGTTTGGTTAGTGTTTAATCGAAGAGAAGCAACCGTAATGATGCGTTGAAAACGAAGAAGAGAGTGGAAGGCCTCACTGGGAGCTGACAGAAAACAAGAAACTATCAAAAAAAAAAGTGATTATAGTGCGTGGCACGAGGAAATCATCATTCTTAATCTTGTTCATAGAACTCGTAGCTTGTAAGAGCGAAACGTATCAAGTAGGGTATTTCCAACGCCATCGGAAATCAATACCAAGACCACACCCAAACTCCAATAACTTTGAATAATCACCAATCCAAACCCTCATCTCCCTTCTTCTCTAATAGTTCTACAACAGGCTCCAGTGTAGCCCGAGAATGCCGCCAATGAGCGGCAGCGCGGACGCGAGAATAGTAAACGGGACAATCCATGCTATCACAGCGAACCTTGTCGCCAGCTGGTACGCGCATGCAAGAACGACACACAGCCTCAAGCTCAACCACTCTCTTCTCTGCTTGCTGCAGCCGCGAAACAACATCCAACAGCGCAAGGTGTGGGTTTTGTAGGCACTCGCTGCATACAGGCACAGCGGCATCAGACAGCTTAGCTTTGCAGAGTATGCAGGATGACGAGCGCATGTACGACTCGAGAGTTTTCTTCAATATGCCGAGTTCCTTGTTCGGACGGCCCAGAGTGGAAGACGTATTGATACGTCGAATGCGTTGGATCTTGGGCATTTCATCATACCACTGGCGCACGTTGGCACCCACAAGGTTGAAGATGCGCTCCAAAGGTGGAATCAAATTTTTGGTGATGTAATACTCCGCGTCGAGATCAAGCTGTGCATCGTGCAGGAGTTCCTCGGGTGCCACGCACCGATCAATAAGGCGCGAACCCGGTGCACCGGTGACAACAACGTATGGCACACGCTCGCCGTATTGCGGTTCCAGACGGGGGTCTTCAAGCATGCGCTTCGTGCTAATCATTGCACCCGCTGGAAGCTGACCACGCTCACTGTATGTTCCGAGACGGACCTCGCGGGCGAAGCAAAAGTCCTGAATGGAAACACGGCCCTGCATGATCTTGCTGCATTGGCGTTGGAAATAGGACTTCACTTGGCTAAGATCTGCCGTTCGGAACAAGATCTTCAGAGCTTTCTCTTCGATTTTCTGTTCGGCGGGTGTTCCATCGCGCCGCACGGTTTCGATGCCCTTCGCGTCGAATTCGGGTTCTTTTTGGTTCCGGTGCTCGTACTTGAATCCGACGTATCGCTTTTTGGCCAGAAGCACGCAGGGGTGGTACACCTTCTCAAATTTGAGCTTCACTGGGCGAGGATTCACCTCTGTGATGGCTCGCGCAATTTCCTCGCCAATGTCGAAAGCTTGATCGCGGGTGCGACCTTTGAGATGGACAAAGAGGCTGTCTGTGTCGCCGTAGACTACCTCGGCACCCCATCTTTCCACTGAGTGAATCAGTGCAATGGCCTTTTCGAGTGTTTCACGGCCAGACTGCACGATGCTGTCTGCAATCTCAGAGCAGGGCATTCTACCCGAGAATGACGCAGATGTATAGCCATATGTGACGTTTGCAATCAGCTTGAGGGCCAATTGACGATTGTTCAACAGTCGTTGAAGGATCTTGTCATCTTTATCCGCCTTCATTCCCGTCTTAACCATCACGCGGGTCTCAAGAATTTCCGTAAGCATCTTTGCCAGCAGCGATTTGCGCACTTCTTGCTTTGCATACATCATGCCATTGGGTGAGATGTTGATCTTGTCTTTGAGGAGCTCCAGCAGGCGTGGCTGCCGCTTGTAGTCCATGAAGCCCATCTTATCCCGGCCGCGCCACTGGACTGCCCTGCCCAAAAAGGTCGAGTAGCAGTAGTTATATGCAATCATCACACTAGGATAGAGAGACTGAAAATCAAGAACCAGAACGGGGCTGGTATAGAAATCGCTTTGCGGTTCCATGACCAGAGGAAGGCATTCGAGAGCATTCTGTTGGCCAACTTGTTTTCGACTAGGCGATACCAGCAAAAGGTTCTCGGGTTTGGCAATTCGGAACATGAGGGACTCGACTTTGAACTGCGAACCTCGAGAGAAAACAGAAGAAAAGTCAATACCCAACAAGCGAGCCTGCTCGCTAGTCCGTGGGATCAACTCATTAGCCTCGAGAATTTCCAGATTCATCTGCATGCGCGACGTGAAATAATCCACAACCTTATGGATGTTGCGAGGCTTTCCGCTCCGATACCACTCTGTCAGGTCCCGAGCGGAGTAGTGAGGTATCCGCCGATGCAGCAGATGAAACACAACGTTCTCCATGGTATAGCCTAGTAGATTCAGCTCGCCCCTCATCGCCCGCCATATGTTGATGATGTGTCGGCCAGTCACCTGGATAGAAGAGGTATGCTCAGACCCCCAGCGCTCCTCTTCCTTCCCGAACTTCCCGTGAGACTGTGACTTCACTCTAGCAAGCTCCGCACAAAGGTCAAAATCATACTTTTTCCGAGCTCGTTCAATGACATAGCCCCAGGAGCCATTGTGAACTTCATACCCAACCAAAATGTCTGGGTCGTGGTAGCGCACGATATCCACCAGTCGATTTATCAAATCGAGCTCCGTCGGTTCATGTTCCATGTCGATTCGGAGCGCTTTGGAAATCTTGGATTCGGGTCTCTCGCCCTCCCCTTGGTAGATCATCCCGACGTGGACACCAGGCAGGTGGCTGTTAACGTCGATGTCCTCGTCTTCGGATTGAAGACCCCAGAAGATACAAGAAATTTCATCCTCGGTGGGGTTGGCCGACAAAGCGCCGCGGGTGTTCATATGCACCTCTAAGCTCATTATGCTCATGTACTGAGCCTGGTGCTCGACACTCGTCTTTGCCTTTTGAGAGTCTCTGAAACCGTGAGGTTTCTGTGTTGGGCCTTCAATTTGTGACAATGCTTCAGCCTTTGCGTCCGGTTTGGAGATCGCAGGCTTGGTTAGGCTGGGTTCGCGGGATGCTTGAAGGTTCTCAAACCACTCGACAACTTCGGAGCGACTAGGCGGAACAGAGGCAAACTCCCACACTCTTTCTGTGCATGATTCTCGCAATTGCTGGTCAATCTTTTCCTGCTTTACACGATCAAAAGAAACCGGAGATTGTTCGCCAAACATGGCAGGGAGATTTGCTGATGGGTCGAAGTCTGGGAGATAGTGAATCGTGTCGCTTCCCAATCGAAATTCTCGCCCAGCGTATTGGCGTGGTCTTTCGGGTACATCCTTCTCATTGCTATAGTGTGCTTTTTGATAGACAACAGCTGGACGGTCATTATCATGCATCGTCGAAACAACCTCATTCGTCCCGGGGCTGGCGAATCTGAAAAGAGAGACAATGCTGCTTCCGGGGAAATCAAATGCATCACATAACTTGTCCTTGATCTCAGCGACGTGCGGGTTGAGAGCAACCGACTCTACTATAGTAGAAGAAGACGGAAGTATGGACGAGCTTGCGGCGTCACTGCCATTTCCTGAAGGATCGGTAGCAGATCCAGAGGAGAAAGGACTTGACAGGTGCTGTGAAGACTTTGCGTCCTTCTTGGACTGGCTGTCACCTTGGCTAAACCGTAGGATTGTCAAAGGATCATTCGGATCTTTGACCACGGGGTAATTTAATCTGCCATTTGATATAGGTGCGTGTGATTTGGGGCGGACAGTCTTTTGAGACGAAGATGACTTGGGTTCTGATGGCGGAGGTTCAAGATGCGATTTCCAGTTCTGTTGACCCACGCTGCCTTCGCGTTTTTTACCAGACGAGTCTGGGTTGTTCCAGAATCTTGGCTTTTTCATTGGCGGATGGTCGTGACGTGCAACCTCAGTAAAGCTCCTTTTAAGGAAAGCATTGATGTCCCTGTCAATAGCTCGTTCCTCGTTGCTCAAGTTGGATCTCGAGAAAGATGAATTACTGGTAATGCCGTTATCCAACGGCAGGTGAGGCTTTCCGAGTGATTCCTCCTCCTGTTGAGGAAACTCGTCGAATACACCATCGTAGAAGCTTTCTTCAACCACATCATTCTCGATACCTCTGGGCTCCTCTTCAGTGTCCTCTTCTGTACTGCCCCCAACATCAGACGGATACTGTCCATCAGCCTGAGAAGATCGCGCGAGGTCCTCGTCCACGGATATGTTGGCCAATTCATCAAATGCATGGTGAAAGCTTGGGTTCGACTTGTCAAATCTGTCCGGGTAGAAGTCTTCCACACTGCTCAAGGCAGTTTGGACGGTTTCTTCTTCCTGGTTGATATTCCGGAATGTTTCAAAGGACACCTCCTTGTCACCATCTGCCCGTCGTTCTTCTTCAGCAATCTGAAAGGCCATCTCCTGGAATTCATCTTCATGCACCCAACCTCCCTTTGACTGGTCTCTGGGGTCGGCAGACATTGAAATCAATTCTTCCGGGCTAAACGGGGAACTGCCGGGGTCAGTGATTCCCATTCGCTTCTTCCGCCGCCGGTTCTCGTCCTGCCACAGTCCTGCCACACTTGGAACGAGTCGTTCGTCGAAAGCAACAGGTCTCAAAAGCTCTGTAAAGTCATGGTGCAAGGGACGTTCTTTGACCTCAGACCGGTTTATAATGTCCTGTACGCAGACATCCACCTCCAAGGGGCAGTGGCTCTGTTTTTGGAGGGCCGGGTCATCGAGTACGTCTTCAGAACGGATGGAGCGATCATGCCATCGATGGTCCAGGCTGCTCAGCTCCAAATATTCCGGTACCGGTGATCGAAACTTCACCTTGTCGCAATTCATGTATGAGCACCCGTACAAATTGTAATCACACATCCATTGCGGAACGAATTGGAGATGGCTTTCGTATGGTTGCAAAGGTCGTTTCATCACCGCGCCCTGGTGGAGAAGATCGGCCAACCGGGCGCGAAAGAGAGGGTTGAGAAGGTATATCTTGAAGAACGACCGATATCCGACATGATAGCCATAGAATGGTATCCCTTTGACCAATGTAATATGTGCAACGTATGCGGTTTTTCGGTCGTAGGCGTTGCGATTATAGTGGATCGCCAGGGCATGGTCGATTGACAGGTGAAGGGTGCGGATCGCCGAGTTCACTGGAAAAAATATTTTAGTCAAGAGCTTATGATCTGAATCGTGTTGTACTGACCTGCATCTTGTGCCAAAGAACCGTTATATTCGATATACAAATAGGGAAATGCGCCATGGACATGAACGCATACTCGCTGCCCCGTCTCGGTCGCGCCGAATACTCGTATCACAGGCACCTTTGCCCTGAAATCCTTTTCAGAGGGACCATCTCGAAAAGGCAGCGCAGGATCCAGCTCCGACGGTGTCGCCTGGTAGTGATCGATGCAGTTGAGGCGCACGCGAAAGGGTTCCATCAGGCTGGTTTGGTTCAGCCAGTGGCACCAGTGACATTTCGTAGGAAGTCCGGAGGGGATGTCACGGAATCATGTTCTGTTGTCGAGAGCAACGCGCCTTCATCGGGAATCGAGGCATGCGCCCGCATTACAACACAACGCGCGCGATAGTTACGCCATGTCACATGACCGCCTTATCACCAACCACGGGCTTTTTGGTTCGGTTTCGCCTCACCCTCTCGACTTGACGGGTGCTCTTTCAATCTTTACTTTCACCACTACCATTTTACCGGCAGCTGGTCTGTTCATATCCGTTTGCTATCAGCACCATGTCGCGCAAACCGGCCGATGTGGCGTCCAAGGAGCGCAATGAATACATTCCCTCCTTCATCTCGAAAAAGCCGTTCTACGTCGACGACGATTCGGGCAACGACTACCTAGAGCACCAGCGTCTCAACAAGACCACTCAAGATCAGTCCAAATGGTACGAACGAGGAAAGCGCGCGGGTCCAGCAGCGACCAAATATCGCAAAGGCGCATGCGAGAACTGTGGCGCAATGACCCATAAGACCAAAGAATGCCTGAGTCGACCCCGAAAGCACGGTGCCAGGTGGACTGGAAAGGACATTCAAGCGGACGAGGTCCTGCAAAAGGTGGACATGGGTTGGGATGCCAAAAGAGATCGGTGGAACGGCTACGACGCCAGCGAGTATCGCCAAGTCGTTGAGGAACATGAAGAGCTGGAAGCGATGAAGCGTGCGGCAAAAGAAGGCGCGGATCTCAAGAAGCTTATGGATGGAGAAGATGGCGACGAGGCTTTGGAGGAAGATATCAGATACGCCGAAGAATCCGACATGGGCCGGCAACAAAGCACGGCCACACGTAACCTGCGTATCCGAGAAGATACTGCCAAGTATCTGCTGAACCTCGATCTTGATTCCGCGAAATACGATCCGAAGACTCGACGGATGGTGGATATGGGTGCACAAGAAGACCAGGCATCTGCTCTCGTGGCTGAAGAGAACTTTGTCCGAGCTTCTGGCGACGCCGCTGAGTTTGAAAAGGCCCAGAAGTACGCTTGGGAGTCTCAGGAGAAGGGCATGGCCCAGATTCATCTTCAGGCCAATCCTACGTCAGGCGAGGTGCTCCGGAAGAAAGAAAAAGAGGAGAGTGATGCTAAACGCCAGGCTCAGCGCAAGGCCCTTTTGGATAAATACGGAGGTAGTGAGCATCTTCAGCCGACACCCTTACGAGATACCATGGTTATCGAGAACGAGCGTTTCCTTGAGTACGATGAGAGCGGTGCTATCAAGGGTGCACCCAAGAATGCCACCAAGTCCAAGTATCCTGAGGATGTGTTACCCAACAACCATACCTCAGTCTTTGGCAGTTGGTGGTACGAGTTCAAGTGGGGCTATGCATGCTGTTACTCTACAGTGAAGAATAGCTATTGTACCGGCGAAGACGGAAAAAAGGCGTTTGAAGAAGAGCGCAACATGCTGATGCTGGCTGCGGGCGATGATGAAGAAACTCGCGAGCCCGAGCCTGTCAGCACCCGTGGTCAGGAGCAGGAATCTGCCAGCGGAAAGAAGCGGACAATCGAGGAGTTGAAGTCCGGGGTCACGGAGGAAGAGATGGAATCGTACAAGCGCAGTCGCCTGGCTGCGGATGATCCGATGGCCAAGTTCATTGGGAAAGATGATGAATAACTTCGGCATGCATTGCTTCTGGCGTTCAGTTGTACCAAAATACCCCTTTTATCTGCATGGATCAATGTACAAAATCAGATTGAGCTTCTTCCCCGAAATCTAAGAGGATGCCATTGCGATCATCAGTCGTGTAGTTCGGAATCACATTCGTGTCACGTGATGTACAAGGTCCAGGTCGGTCATCACATGATTCTAAGTCACGGGACAGGGCTGGTGCCCTGGAGTCCCGTGACATGCCCACATCTCGCTTAGCCGACACATCACCACCCAGCGGGAAGTTTCGATACGCCTAGCGACGACGACACCGACAACAGCCCTTCAACGGAATTGCCAGGTACGCCCGCATGCTGTCCCCGTGCTCTCTGCATCTTCTCTCTTCCCCATTTACTGACCCTTCTTTTTCCCTGCAGTTCCCTTAATTCAAGATGAGTACGTTCGATGTCGAATCCTCGCTACGCAAATATCCGCACCGTCGAAACGATCGAAACTAACAACCACCGCAGCTAAGGGTACCTCCAGCTTCGGAAAGCGCCACAACAAGACGCACACTCTGTGCCGTCGCTGTGGTTAGTATTCCACAATCTTTGACATCCGGTCCCGAAGTCGCAAACATACATCGAAAATGGAAATGGGCGATCAGGATACCATGGCTGGATATCTTAATATTGGACGCGATTGCTGACCGGGTTTCCCACGATCATAGGCTCGCGCTCTTTCCACATCCAGAAGTCCACCTGTGCTAACTGTGGCTACCCTTCTGCCAAGACCCGCAAGTGTACGCACATCCTCATACCATGAAGACATCGGAGGAACTCTGGCTTACATTTGTCGCAATAGTCAACTGGGGTGAGAAGGCCAAGCGCCGCAAGACCACCGGCTCTGGCCGCATGCGCTCCCTGCGTCTCGTCCACCGCCGCTTCCAGAACGGCTTCCAGACCGGTACCCCCAAGGGCGCCCGTGGCCCCCAGACCGCTTAAATATTTTCCGATTTGGCGTCGCGTTTTCGTTTTCGGAGAGGCTGGAAAAGGAATAAGGGGTGAATCCTGGCATGACACGGCCTAGCATTGCGAGATAGACTAACTCGAAATGCAACTGGCAATTCCGAAATATTGAACGCTTTCCCGAGGAGTTGGTGTGCAGTCGATCCCGGTATCTAACGGGAGGGAAAAGTCTGGAATGTGTTTTGCGCGGGATGAAAGTGGCATAAAAACAAGGGAAACCATGCATGAATTTCCTTTTTCTCGTTTATGGCTGGCGAATATACCATGTCGTGACAGTTCAATGTGAAGATCTCTCTCTTCCTACTTGTGGTTTTTCTTACGGGAGCTCTGGCAATCGGCCCAGGTTGTCCTGCTGGAACTGTTTCATTTCTTGAATATACTGACATATAGCCCCATCTTACGACTCGCCGCGCCCGAATACCGTCGCTCCGCCATCCCGCTGAATATAGTACAGCAGTTCCTTCTCATCCAGAGAATCGTCTGCGCCACCGCCTCGGCTGATTCTGAGAACACCACTTACGTCTCTCGCGGCTCCGGTCTCCAGAGTCCGGAGCTGCATGACCGACCTTGCCCGATGCGCCAAACTGATAGCGAATGCCGCATGCTCCGACTCCACCGGCGTAGCCATCTGATTCCCGGATGCGGATGCATTGTGGATCAACGGGGAATCGGCGGCAAAAGTGACGATTGTCGCGTGCACGTACTATCAACATGTTAGATGTGGCCTGGTCCATGTGTATGCATGAGAACCTACCTGCTGTAGACCGGACAACCACTCCGCCATTTCCGTAGCCCCGATCCCCATGACTGGACCCGTAGCGGCAAGTAGGAAATCCGGTTGGTCGATGATGAGCAGTAACTCCTCACCATCCTCCATGGAGCTCTTTTGCTGTTGGATCACTGATGCAATGTCTCTCTCCAATGTGTCGAGGGCGGCAACACCGCGTCCAGAGAAACGAAGTTTCTTCGCAATTCCTAACTCAGTCTGGCTGGGAGTTGCATTGCTGTTATTCAATGTTGGTGTCGCTAATGGCGGTCCTCTTCCAGGCACAGCACCAGGCTGGGACCGAAGTGGAAGAGACGTGCGTACTGAACCGCCTGCATTGGGAGGTGCACTCGGTGCAGCACCTGCTGCTTGTGGAGCAGAGAATAGCTCTGATAGACCGTCCACGAATGCAAATTGCTTTTTATCGGCCAGGCGAGCAAGATCAACGCCCTAAGGTGTGTTAGTGTGATGCGTACGGATGACTCCATGTTCAGAATTCAATGTGACCAATCGGAGCATCACCCAATACTATTCTGTTGATGCTTACCAATCGCTTGGCCTCTGCTTTCCAGAATTCCCAGCCGCGTAAAAAGCTCACGAGCACAACCTTCTTGGGGCCATTGCGGCGGTCTTCAAGTCCAAGGGAAGAATTGAAGTTTGGTGAAGTGCTCAATGATGCATAGAGAAATCGCAGTACTAGCCAATTTGATGTTGCGCCGAGTATAGAGGAGATAAGTGTAAGTGAGGACTCCGGCTGGGTTGATAGATATGGCGTGAGGAGGGGCGGAAGCGGAGGTTGCGAAGGCATGACTGCGCCTTGGATATTCCTTTTTGATGTTGATTATGGCTTTATGTAATGCGTCTGTATCTTTCCGTGAAGTTCTCTGCTCCTGGTAGCCTTGTATTTCCTCGTTTCCTGGGTGCGAGTCCGATGGTTGTGAAAGAGAAAACTGTATGCGGGGACATGATTGGCCGCCTTGACATCCACGCCAAGAATATCAAAGTCGTTGCATACGACTGGAAACAACGGCGCAAGTCTTTTTCAAGGTTTTCGTGTGTCTATTAATTTACTATAGCAATAACCTAGAAAGCGTATTTGCCGCAAGCTATTTAGAATGAAAAGATAAAAGAAAAAAGAAAAAAAGATTAAAAGGTTTGACTTGCAAAGATAGAGCATGCCGAGGATATATACTATTGCAATATAGTCCAGGAAAGTCACTACCAACTTTGCCATTCCATCCTCAGTGTTTTAAGTAACCAGTCAATAAAAAATGACTACCTACCAAAATTCAGAACTCAATACCATGAATTCTCACTATGACCCCTATCTAAGTAGGTAGTTACCTCAATCCAAAGTGACAAAGATACCCAATCAGGTCTTTCTGCCTGAGGCACATATGAGATTTTTTTTCTGAACATCACATGACCATTTCCCCACCATTGAGGGGAGCGTTGGTGACATCCTGCTCATCGCATTGCAAGTCTGCCTGCTCAGAGTAGATCGATGTCCGCTTTAGCGCCAATCGTGAGTTATTCTCCACATACCAAAGGTCATTATCCAGCCGCCGTGGTGTATATACATGCCCCAACCCGCCGTCGGATGTGTTATACATCCGCGTACCCCGGCACCCATCGCGGATAAGACTCGGAAGATTCGATAGACTGACTCCATGGAAGATGACTCCCGTGACGTCTCATGATCAGAGCGCATTGGACCCACGATCTGGAGAATTCGACTCGGCTCGATAAATATGGCTAGCACTCGGGATTCCCATTCGTTCGCTGTATGTATTGATCGGATTCCCGGTCAACTTAGTTCAGCTTGGACTGATAGCATACAGTGCGATGAATGCCGCCTCCGAAAGTCGAGAGTAATTACCCCCGCAAGTCAGATCATGTACATGTAACTAATCATGAGTCCTGACTCAGTGCTCGAAAGAGCGTCCGGTTTGCCTGCAATGCCGGCAATTGAACAAGGAATGCAGGTACAGTCCGAAAGTGTCCAGGAGTCCTCTCACGCGGCAGTATGTAATCTTCCAGCCAAAGAACTCAGAAGACGATTCTAAGCATTTGGCAGACACTTGACCTATGTTGAAGATCGCTTGTCATCGTTTGAAACTGCCTTAAGCAGGCTATTCCCTGGGGGGGATCTGGACGCGACTCTTCGTTCACTTTTATCAAACCAGGCAGCGCCACCACAAGTTCCCTCATCCCAGACTTCTTCCAGACATTCAACTCCAGCCAGGCCTGAAGCAGAGCGAACAGAACCAGCCCCAGAGGCTTTACCGCAGCAGGCTGACGGGTTCGACTGGGCTGAGAAGGAATTGACCTTTGGCGATCTGACAGATGGGATGGCCGCATTATCGATCAAGCCTGAAGGGGCTGGCTATTTTGGAGCTTCGTCTAGTGTTGTGCCACTCAGAGCATTATTTGATCATGGTTTCGACTTAAACATTCCGGTCCGCTCCACAAGCTCGGGCGGCGTGCCTCTCAAATCACAGCTTCTGGAAAGCGCACCATCCGGCTTGATCGAGCAGGCATTCATTGACGCGTATTTCCTCAACTATCACTCCAGCTACCCATTCGTTCATGAACCCACCTTCCGGGCGCAATTCAATGATCCGTCTCTGCGTCCTCATGGAACAGCCTGGCAGATCTTGCTCAACACTATTTTAGCGCTTGGTGCTTGGAGTATCGGGGATGACAACTCGGATCTTGATATTACATTCTATCAAGAAGCTCGAGCATTCCTGCAGCAGGCGTCTGTATTCGAGACCGGTAATTTGACACTGATTCAGGCGTTGCTGTTGCTGAGCAACTATGCCCAAAAACGGAACAAGCCCAACACTGGCTGGAACTATCTAGGGCTAGCTGTTCGGATGGCCATGAGTCTGGGACTTCATAAAGAGTTCCACGGTTGGAAGATCAATCTCCTCCAGCGAGAAATTCGGCGCCGGCTATGGTGGGGAGTCTTTATCTTCGACAGTGGCGCCGCCAAAACCTTCGGCAGACCAATTCTTCTTCCAGAAGAAAATGTCATGGACGCTAAACAGGTCCTTAACATCCCGGACGACGTATGTATACACAGCAAACACCAATGGTAGACCCAATTTGACTCTCTACAGGCTCTAACTCCGACAACAACTTCGCTTCCTTCTGAGTCACTCGGTCCGACACTCTACTCAGGCTTGATAGCACAAGCCCGGTTCCACCTCATCACCAACAGCGTCTACCAGCGTCTGATCTCCACCCCTAGCCTCACACCGGAAGAGACCCTCGATCTTCAGAAACCTATGGAAGAATGGTACAACGGTTTACCTTCTTATTTCCGTTACCCTTTACAGCCCCTCGCTGTGCAACCCACGCACCCAGACCCTGATAATCTCGCGCTCGTTCGCAATCGCATGCTCTGGCGAAACTGGAACTTGATCATTCTTATCTACCGCCCAATCCTTCTCCGCTGGGCAGCTCGACGCTGGGCACCCCAGGGCGGCAGCTCAGATGGGTCGTCTGTCTCCTCCGAGGGAGGCGCCGAAGATCCCTGCGAGACAGAGTGCCGAATGCGCTGTCTGCAGAACGCGAGGCTGACTATTGGCTCCATCTCCGAGTATATGGACAATCATGTCTGTACGAGACTAGGAGCATGGTATATGCTGTATGTCTCCCATCCCGAATCAATATACATTTCACTAATACCGTACAGATACTTCCTCTTCCAAGCCGGTCTGATCCCCATCGTCTTCCTCATGACCGATCCCTCAAACCCCGACGCCACAAGCTGGCTACAGGACATTGAAACTACCAAAGCTCTCCTAACACACCCCTCGTTTGGCACCAATCGATTCGCTGCTCGATGTTCCGAAGTCATCAACCGATTACTGGGCTCACCGTCTGGAATGATGACCGGGTTTGGATTCGAGGACCAGCCACATCCACAGCAGCAGATTCCTCAGCAGCAACAGCAGGGTTTTATGCCATTCCCCGAGCAACTTTTCAACGACCCTGGCTTTGGAGGCAGTTTGTTCCCGATGGACCAACAAATGCCCACTCCAGGTGGCATGGACTTTTCAGAGTGGGTAAACTTCCCAAACCAATAGAGATTGTTTCAGAAACAGAATGAAATTGGAAATAAACATTTTGTGCTATATATACACAAACTTTTCGAAAATCCTTCTTAAAGAGTAGATTTAGAACCCAAGACATCCAGCTAACCACCCAAACAAGCCTCGGTGCCTCTGTCGGTAAGCGCCAATTTTCTCCTCGAGTCCTTCATCCTGTTCCTCATCGGGGTTATCTGTATACCGTTCCGTCCGCAACGCCGCGATCGAAACAAGACCAAGCTCGAAACCTCCATCCTGCTCACCAAAGAAACTAAGAACCGTCAACACCAACCGTATAAAAAGGACATGTAATAACCTACCTCCTCACCATAATTCCAAACCTCTTTACATTCTTCAAATCCAGCGGCTCAACACCCTCCTTCTCCTTCCCACGATACGTAGGTCTGAAATCACTCCATTTCACAAAGATAGTCTTACGCCCCTCGGAACGGAAATCAAACTCCCAACTCAAAGTGCTTTGCTCACGCCCATCAGGTCGCTTCGGCAGGATCTCATCCTTCAGCGTGAGTGTGTACTCCTTGTTATCCGCGTGGTCGATGACTAGCTCCAGACCATCGTAGCCTGAAAGATCCCAGGTACGTTCGCCTGTTGTACGCTGGGAGGCAAAACCCGCGCCTCCGAGGGCGGTGATATCGAGGGTTCCGTGGAATATGGCGACCAGGGAGGACGGAGAGCAAGTTAGGGTTGAGTGGGAGGCGCCGCCGCGGACGCGGTCGTCAGACGAGGTCCAGTCTTTGGGGTTCCAGGCTCTGTAGAGTGTTAGTTTAGATCATGCTAATGATACTTCGAGACTTGCCGGACTCCGCCGAATAGAGGGAGGTGAGATGTTGGTGCCATGGTGTGTTAGGGATGTGTAATGAGTTGAAGTTGGCTGGAGAAACTCGTGTGGAGGCGATGCGGGGATGGCGTCATAGGTGCGGATCGATCGATCTATACTTTCTTTTCCCTTAGCTCGATAACATTGTTTGGTGTAGTTTGATGTAAGAAGAAGGAACATTGGTAATTCATATCATGATTTAATCTATCATATTGATGGGGTATAGTCAATAGCTCTGATATACACATTTACTCATGGGGTATCCGAATCCTGTCTATGTATGCGATCAAACTCCGTCGCTCTTAATCATGCTTATGCACCTTATTTGCCAGTCATATCTCATTCTTGACTTGCCAATGCCGTATCCGCTTCTCCATGCAATTCATCCAATCCATGAAACCCCTCCTCGATCACCCATTTTTGGCCGTTCGGGTTGTGCAACACATGGCAGCTGGCACCAACCACCAGCAAGCCAGGTGGCCGTGAGCCAGCGGCTTCAAAGGCCATGCAGACATGTTCCAAGGTTGAACGGATAACCCGCTGGTCGGGGCACGATGCACGCTCAACAATTGCGCAAGGGGTCTCCTTGGGCCACAGGGTTCTGGAATGGGTGGAGTCCTCGGCGGCATACGCAGTGAGGGACTCGATAAGGGCTGACAAGCGGTGGAGGGCCATCAGGAAAACCACAGTCTGGGTTGGGACATAGCTGGGAGGATTTGGGGCGGCGCCTTTCCTGCCAGTTCCTGTGCAGACTAGGACCTGGTCAGAGACACCACGATGAGTCGCGGGGATATCTGCGAATAGAGATGCGCTCATGGCGCTGGTGATTCCAGGCAGCACCACAGGAATATACCCCTCGCCACGGAAGAACTCGAATTCTTCAGCTCCGCGGCCATAAAGATACGGGTCGCCCTGCTTCAGTCGGAGTACCTGCTGTCCCTTCTTCAGTGCGGCGAGACCCATTTGCAGGAACTCCTCCTGCGCTTGGTCGGCATTCCCGGGGAACTTGCGGGCGATATGGACTTCTGTTCGGCGAGGAATCAAGTCTAAAACTGGAGCAGGGACGAGCTTGTCGGCCAGAATGATATCAGCACTCTGGATGGCATTGTATGTGGCACGAGTGAGTAAATCCGGGTGTCCAGGGCCGGAGCCAGCAAGCACAATTTTCCCTTTCTTTGATACATCATTGACCCCGTTGACGTTTTGTGAACCACCTCGTCCAGACGAATATGCTTGCAAGATGGCGTCGATATCGGCATCGGTAATAGAGACGAGTTTGCGGAGCGGCCAGTATTCGCAGATCTGGGACAACCAGCGCATCCGTCTTGTCTTTGCAGCAGCAATATCTCCTTCTGTGACCAAAGAATTGAAAGTGTGATTTTGGCCTGCCGTGTCGTCATCGTCACCTTCCGGTGCCGCCTCGCTCAGTCCAGTAGCATTGTCCTCCTCCCAGAGCCTCCGCCTGACGGCGCCAAGCCGATCAATGGCAGAGCCGAGATTTGCAGGGAGAAAGGCCGCAACCTCTCGTCTTAATCTAGACGCAAGCTTACAGCCGCGACCCGAAGTTGTAATTCCAATGTGCAGCGGGCCATCTGAGTACGTTGAAAGCAACGTGAATGAGCACAGTCCTGGGGCATCAGAGACATTGACTGGGATTCTCAGACGCCGGCACAATTTCGAAATTTGCGATGCTAGGAACTCGTTAGCACCAGTACAATCCAGATTGGATCGAGAAGACCTACCTGATAGATTGTTGCCACCCAAGGTAACAAAGACCGTGTCGACCACGCGGTCAACTTCATCTCTGCCCAGGGTGGTCAGGTCATCATCTTGAAAGTCACGGCGGATCCATTGCACAGAGCCATTGTTAATGTGCTCTGACAAGGTGAAGTGCACGTCGGCTGTGTCCGGCGCAATGATAATAGGCTTTGCACCGGCTTCGAGACTTTTGGTGCATCGAGCCGCCGCCAGAGAATTGGCTCCAATAATCAAATGAATTTGAGATTCGACATTCCAGGCCGTCATCAGCGGGGCCAAGTTGGAGCCATTTGAAGCGTCCTTCATAGTGTCGTGTGTGCCGCCAAAAAATGCGGATTGCCCCTCCAAATCGTGGTATCGAAATCGCTTCAAGCTTGCAGAACAAGCGAGGTAGGAGGAATCCGACGGACTTCTCGACTATTTGAAGCAGAGCCTCGACAGGCTAGCTCGATCAATGCACTATTTCTGTCTCCGCGGAGAAATAGAAAATACTCCGGAGTGAGTAAAAGACCAGTCACGATTGGTGATAACGGCCGATAAGGACGATAATCGAATGATCGGATCGCCACTGCGCAGAACTTGCAGGCGATGGTCTGAGGTGTATCAAGATCGCTAGAAGAGTTACGGGCGTAGAATCAAGTAACCGATTGCACTCGTAGCGACCGACAACGGGGTTTGGCGAAAACTGTTCTAGTTTTTTTTCTATACATCTGCAATCCCGAAGCGGCTTAGAGCAAAATTGCGTGATTTTGAGGCTTAGCTAAGCACGTTCCTGAGTGCAGTTGGCACTGCACTTTATATTCTAAATAGAGTGTCTATCAAGGCTAGTCAAAAGATAGAAGCTCCATTGTCATCAGTCGATAGTTCTAGGTTCATAAGACAGGCTAGGCTGGTGGTGGTTCGAGTTCTCGCGGTAAATGGTGACATAGTGCGCCATCGTATAATGGAGTCCTGACACACATTGGTAGCTATCTTTTAAACGACGAAGAAAACAAAGAAGAGAGCGGAAAACAATACAATAATGTCCCGTTGAATATCAACAAAGTCGTTGCACTTGAAGCTAAGTGCATGCCAGATCACGTGAGCCGGAGCTGGCAGCTCAGCCAAGGGCGGAAACACGCCCCAGAGCTCCGGCGTCATCATCTCCTGCCCTGCCTCTACGCATTGCTTCCCCGGTACATCGTCGTGCCATCTGATATCCATTTTCCTTTTGCTGTCTTTATTTCACGCCCCCTAAACGAAACCTATTCGCACTCGTCACCATGTCCAACGGCGGCCTGTCGAAGCCCGAGAAGGACTTCACAAAGGAGGCCGACAAGCTCATCCCGGAGGCTGAAGCCCTCGCAAAGGTACCACTCGCATCTCCAGGGTGTGATTATAATGCTGATATGTTATTTTTGCAGAGCGATGTCCAGGGTGCCATCGACAAGTTGTTGGGTTTGGAGAAGCAAACACGACAGGTATTGATTTGTTCTTTACCTTCATCATCCAGATTTATGCTGACTCTCCGAGTAGGCTTCCGACCTCGCCTCGACATCGCGCCTCTTGATCGCCATCGTCACCATCGCTAAAAACTCCGGCGATTGGAACCTCCTCAATGACCAAGTGCTCCTCCTCTCCAAGAAACATGCCCAGCTCAAGCAGGCCACAACGAGGATGGTGCAGACGGTGATGAGCTTCCTGGATGATACTCCCAATACGGATGTCAAGCTCTCTGTTATCGAGACTTTGCGGACAGTCACCGAGGGCAAGGTATGTCACACGCCCCAATCCCCGGACGCTGCTAACTGAAGAAGATCTTCGTGGAAGTCGAGCGCGCTCGCGTAACCCGAATCCTTTCGAACATCAAAAAGGCGCAAGGTGATCTTAATGCGGCGGCTGATATCCTGTGCGAGCTGCAAGTGGAGACCTTTGGATCGATGACACGGAGGGAAAAGACGGAGTTCATCCTGGAGCAGGTTGGATTGTGTATCGAGCGTGGGGACTGGACACAGGCTTCGATCCTCATCCGCAAGATCAACAAGCGGTATTTCAACCGCAAGCCAAAGAAGAGCGCGGAAGAGATCGAGAAGCTCAAGAAGCAAGCGGAGGAGCGCGAGAAGACCCGTGGACCGGATGAGGCCCCGATGGAGGTGGAGGACGATGTGACCGACCTCAAGCTCCGTTACTACGATCAGCAGATCACCCTCGCCAACCACGACTACAAGTACCTCGATGTCTGCAAAAACTACCGAGAAGTCCTGGATACGGAGGCGGTCGCAAACAACCCCGAGCATCTGCGTGCGGTATGTGCTTTATCACTTCTCTTCATGTTGTTCACCAGCTAACTAGCGTGTTGTAGACCCTCGCTCGCATTGTCTATTATATCGTCCTGGCTCCATACGACAACGAGCAGTCAGACCTGCTCCACCGCATCCAACAAGACTCGCGCCTGTCCCTGGTCCCCGAAGAGGCCCGTTTGATCAAGCTGTTCACCATTCCCGAGCTGATGCGCTGGCCCATGGTTGCCGAGCAGTTCGGCCCTCATCTGTGCAGCACCGACGTATTCGACGCCACCCCCCAGCAGTCCAGCGAGAACCAGGCCCACCGGAGATGGGAGGATCTGCGCAAGCGGGTCATCGAGCACAACGTGCGCGTGGTGGCCAAGTACTACACCCGCATCCAGATGGGCCGACTGACCCAGCTTCTGGATCTGACCGAGGAGGAGACGGAGAAGTATATCAGCCAGCTGGTCACCTCGAAGACCATCTATGCCAAGATCGACCGACCCGCGCGGCTAGTCAACTTTGCCAAACCCCGGGATGCAGACGATGTGCTGAACGAGTGGAGCAGCGATATGAAGAGCCTGCTCGGCCTGCTGGAGCGGGTCGATCACTTGATTACCAAGGAGGAGATGATGGCTCGCATCCTGCCCTCTCAAGAGAAGGGCAAGGCGCGCTGATTTGGGGATGTATGGGAATGCTGCCTTTGTATAATAATTGGTAGACCCTGGAACGCTACACGCTTGTGTCGAGAGTTGTACATCTGTAGTCTCGCTCACCTAGTCCGAAACTGGAAATCTTATTGTAATCGTATTGCACCATGTACTTTGCATCCACGGGTGTGCACTTCTATGTCCATGTAAAGGGTATGATCTATGATCTAATCTAGCATCCCGTCCAGACCAACTATGTACATCTCTCAAAACGGCACATCCATATAATTCACATCTTCCTCCTCCGCATTCCCACCGTCATTATTCCCCTTCTCCAACTGTTTCCGAATAAACTGCACCGCAGCATCCAGATACGGCCGCTGACTCGGCACAAAATGACCACCAGGATGAAAAACCACCGACCCATCCTTATCCGGCTCCCCAGCACAAGCCTCGATCAAAGTCCGACTCCTCGACTCATCCACAACCGAATCCAAAGTCCCAAGAACATGCAACGACGGCGTCTGAATGCGTGGATCCTCATAAAAAGCACGGTACCTCGCTCCAGGCGCCCTAAACCCACTATACAACAACGCAAACTTAAGCGGCGAATGCTGCAGCTGTTCAAAAGCCGTAGGAAAAGGCACACCCGCCACACCACCAGACTCTTCTTTCTCAAAATGCTTGAACGCCTCTTTCCTTCCCGGCTCCAACAACGAAGCCACCATAGCCGCCAGTGAAGCGCCCTGCGAGAACCCAATCACGCCGTCAAAGGGTCCCTCCTCGGCAATGACCTTAGCCACTGCTGCAAGTCCTTCATCCATTCCTTGATATAATGGCGGGTCTGCTGTGTTTGACCGTCGCCACCAGCCGTAGGCCTCGATCTGGTCCTCGTCTGCATCGTCGGATGGCTCGTAGCCTGGAATATCACTTGCTTTCAGACGCAGTGGTCCGGTTGGGTAGACGGCGTTGACTTCGTGTAGGGGGAAGGATTTCTGGATGTGTTTGACCAAGGCGCGACTTTTTGCGTGGAAGACGGTGCCGGATTGCGTATAGCCGTGCAGCATGAGGAGCTTGAGCGGCTGACGCACCGAGGACGAAGGATTCGGAGCCATGACGGAACTGCTAGCTACGTTTCTTGAGATCAGAGAGAGACGAGTGCTGGCACTGGCGGTAGACATCGGGGAAAAGAGTGGAGTCAAAAGTGAGAAACGACTCGGGTAACTAGCGATAAGAGATAAGCGTTAAAACGCCCTCTTCTCCTCCTCTCTGGTATATTCCTCATACATATCAACCAAAACAAACACATACCACATACTCTGGAGCAATACAATACACCATGAGTGCACAAAACGGTACCATCGACATCTCGCGCCTCGACGCGAAGATGACCGAGCTTCTCGAGTACATCTACCCTAAACAGATAAAGCCCGATTTGACCCCACGAGCATCCATTCACACATTTGGGACCAACACATTCTAAGACCTGCTAACAAAATAACAGCGCATTCGAAGCTCATCCCCAGATGGAGCCACCAGCACCCCACCCAACCATTTTCTTCCTAATGGACTTCATCCGCAACACGCACCGAGTGCTGAAAGGCGTCAACGCCGAGGCATACGCAGCGGGCGACAAAACCGCACGCGAACAAGTCGAGGAAGTGGTAGGACGGAACCAGTTCGCCTGCATGCTACTCAATGACTCGTCTGGCAAGCTGTCGCTCATGACGGGAAGTGACCCCAGCAACCCTGTGGACTTTGGCGCGGATGTCAAGGCCAAGGCGCGGGCTTTGACAGAGCGTTAAGCTTGTGGTTTGTTTATTTGACCGTTCAGCGAGACTGATTCAGTCGTTGGGAATGGATTGGAATGGGATTCGGATTACTTTCTTTTATTCTCTCGTTTATGTGATTGATGATTGTCCTGTCTTTCGCTATGTATATCACCTGGACAGAGGAATGTCATACCCATTGAGCTTATATTATATTATATTGTCTAGATATGATTATATTGTATATTTGAGATTTAAAGGGTTTCAACGTAGACAATAAAGTATATCACTAGGTATCTAAGCGAAGCCATTTCTCGGGGTTCCCTGAATACCCTGAAAGTCTCTACATTGACATCGGAGCCATTTAATGAATTGGGCGCTTTCTTCACTGTTCTACACAATTCCTCGGTGTACTGTAGACCGTTTGGGGAAGTATAAAATGATGTCATATGTTGAGATGTGCCTGGACGGAAGCCGTGCGCTGTTACGTAGCGAGAGTGGGGACGATGCACGTCCTCGGATGTGGGGACAGGGACAAGAGGACACGGGACTTGCGATGCGGCTGGTACGATAATAGGTATCTGTGTCCTACATGGGGTTGTGGGCTGGGTGTTGTGGTGTAGGTGAGGGTGTTCAGCTTAGTATCCAGCATCGTTTTACCACGACGCCGATAAGACTACCTATAACTCGACGGTTTTTATACTTGGCAATCTATCTGCTAGATGCTTGCGTGGTCCATGCCATTACAGACAAGTCCATAGGCAGCAGGCTTAATAGTCAATATACGAATAGTTACTCCCTACGCAGTGCCAGTATAGGTACGACTCGACTTGAGGAACCAGTATACAGGAAATGCAGTACATGAACACATTAAACACAAAGACACGGCACAAGCAAAACAAGGTGCCTTTGTGCCAGATATCCGGAACTCCCTGAGCTGAATGCTGCGTGCTTTTATCGAATGGCGAGTCACGAGTCATTCCATCTTCTATCTGTCATCAATCAAAAGAGAAACAAAAAGAGACGCTGCGATGCATCATCAAGCGGAGACAACAATAGGACGACGGAGACGGCCAAAACGCCACATTTCAATTTTTTGATTTTTCCGGGGGAAAAGAGAAAGAAGTTGGTATGGATCGTATCATATCATTGTCTCCTCCGACCCCCGACACTTTTCCTTGTCAAGGGTGTTTTTTATCCCGTGAAAGGTGATAATAGAAAAAGAAAAAAAAAGGTGGTATGTGACATTTTGAACGGCGGTCTCCGTAAAGAAAAAGAACCGTGAACCGGACCGAAGCCGAGGTCGAAAACCCGGTACTGGTATTTTCATCCTAGTTGCTCCATGCTATCCTCTGTGCGTTTCAACAAGACAAAAAAAGAAATTTCATTTGCGCGTCTCGTTTACTTCCGGCGGAAAGAGCAGCCCTCAGTCAGACGGGCCTTGCCACCGGTGGGCTGGCAGAGGACAGTCGAGCAGCCGGCGCAGATAACGACGGTCTGGGCGTGCGAGAAGACGGTGGTGATGGTGAAGCAACCGGGGCACTTGACGTCCATGAAGAAGGAGCGGGGCTGGGGCACAAGGGTCTGTATAGCGATATCCAAGTCAGCGTTCTGTTCGTTTTGCCAGGTATGTGTTTTCCTTCTCATCGGCGCTTGTAGTCGTGGGTGTTGAGGTCGATGCTCGGGATCCCAATCCATCTCCCTTGACCACATTTACGCCGTGTGCTTCGGATATCGGTTTCGGTGAATTCGTACCTTAAGCTTGTGCTTGCGAGCCTCAGCCTGAGGCGTGGGGTTGAGGAGGTCGACCGCGAGAACCTATTGACGATGAACGTTAGCATTTGATGACTTTGGTATGAAGGCATCTGTCAAGCGCCGTCCGAGCCCTCTGGTAATTGTGCATCGAGAAAAATCGAGGGCCGGAATGTAAGCGATGACAAGGACAGCGGCTTACCATCTTGACGATAGGAGATCAGCGAAAAAGTTGATGAATGGCGCTGATGGCGATGGCCTTGTGTGAGTGGAATGGAACCCAGGAGAAGTTTGAAGGGATTTGTCGATGGGGCGGTAGGGTTTGTGCCCTCGCTTGATTTCCCGATTTGGGTAGGCGTGAGTAGACGTATCCACCAATCAGAGGGGTTCCTTTTCTTCCGCTTTGGCGGATACTTGATTCTGCCTGGAGAATCGGGCAGGTAGTCAGGTGCTTGTCTCGAGTCTTGACTTCTACAGTTCATCCATGTATCTTCAAGGACATCTCGATTGCATCGTATATTACATCTTATATTCTATAACCAACGCCGAAAAGGGTACCGGTGTTGAAAACTTATTTACTGCTGAAGTCAATCGTGAGCAACTCCCCGCCTCGACCCCCGGCGATCGCGTGATCGAGGTTGAACTATACGCCACGCATATCCACGTCTCATCTAAAGTGTCTTCTTCGATACAACCTCGACCTGGGCCTTGCCTGCTGAACCATTCTTGCGCTCGACCTCCTCCACATACGGGTACTTGATCGTCAAGCACCAAATGTCGATGTAGTCACAGATGGTGGTGATCACGTCGTACTGAAGAGGGTCAGCGCGATACGAAACAGGAACACGGAAGGGACTTACCACGAAGCTACCGTACACTCCAACGGCCATACCCAGGCACCCGAAAACGAACATCGTCTGCCTGAAGATATCGCCGAGCGCGGCACTCGACCAGAGACCAAGAACGGGACCAGCGCTGTCAACAACACCGAGGGCAAGTGGCAACAGCAGGATATTTTGGTACGGGAAACCAGATTGAACGAGGTGTCCAACGATCATACGGCCAACGGCGTAGGCGTTGACTAGACCGATATATAGACCGAAAGGAATGGTGTAGTTCTCCAGGACGGCCGGGTTGAGATACAGGTAGGCAGGGACCAGAATCCAGATGGCGACCATGGGCAGCAGGCCATATAGAGGAGCAATGGGGTCCTGGCCGCGCTGGCGACGCACCTGCATAACGTGCATGATACTCGAGCCGGTGGCGAAAAAGAGCATGACCGCTCCGTACACCAGGTACCACTGTGTCCAGGGCATCTTGTACACCTGCTCGGAAAGGAAACCGGGCTTGGACACGCCGAGGGTCTCCAGCATTGACTGGTGCCAGAAGCTGCCGCCGCCCATGTAGGCGGTGATCGCGTAAACCAAGCAGAGGGTCAGAACACCCTCGACGGGACCGGAGATGATTCCTAGAGTTAGAATTTGGGTGTAGTACTCATCCCAGGTCTGGACGTAGAAAGTCATGGTTGCTGAATGATGTCAGCTCTGAATATGAAGAAGGATTCGTGAAGAAGCATTCGCTTACATCCAAACAGACTCAAAAATGTCAACCACGATTGGCCGAGGTTCATAGCTGACGCAAAAATGAGGACACCCAAGCCGGTGTTGCATGCATCGACGCCTATAAAACAATTAAACTCTGCCATATCACCACGTAGTACGCGCACATACTGTGATCGAAGAGCTCGCCCAGCGGCCCGCTCTGTCTTGTTCTCCGCCTAAATAGGGATTCAGTCGCGATCCAAATGCAGCCAGAAGCAAAAATAGGACATACGCCTGCATGCCATCGACAGCATCAAAAGTCTGATAGAGAAACAGGCCAATCGCGCAGCTCGCATAAACCCAGGGCGGGCAGTCCGTGTCGAGGTTGGGGTTATACCACATGACGGTGAGGAAATTAATTACCACGAACATGAATCCGGTGAGGGTGATCTACCAGGAGATTAATGAGTGAACCGGAGAGGAGGTGCACGAGCAAAACTTACGGCATTGGGACTGTTGCAAAGCAAAGGAAAAAGCAGAGAATGAGTTAGCCACTGCGCAAATTCCAGCAAAGCTCTAGCAGGCGAGCTTGAAGCTTGAGGGAGCTGAAGGTAGACTCACGCCATCCCCATGGGGAAAAGTCTAATCACGCATTTGTTATAGAACGGCTTGAGGATGTACCGACTGACCAGTGAGTGGTCGACCCCAGCGTATTTGTAGTTGCGGAGGTTGGGGAGGTGATGTTGGCGAATGTACACCATTCTCGCGTCTGTGTCCGTGTATTCTGTCTTAATGCATATGCACGAGTATCCAGGTCTGCAAGTGACGTGGAAGTCCAAAGAAGCTTCGGCTGAGGAGTCGACGCGTGAGTGTAGTGCGGTGCGGTGGGGTGCGGTGCAGATGCGAGTTCGGGTTCGGTTCTCGGGATTGCGACCGAGGAGGAAGAAAGAATGGCTGGAGGGGTCAGTAAATGGGAGAGAAAAAGGGAACAGAAGTTGCTAACCAGGTTAAAAGGAAAAGGCCCCGCTGGTGACCAAAGAGCGGAAGACAGACATCGAGATCGGCGCAAAAAAAACAAAAACAGCGGAAAAAAGAGAAGCCATTCGGCGGTGACGATGGTTATACCCCAACAGGTGACGAATTTACCATCTCGGCATACGACATTCTACATGATTAGTGGCATTCCCCTGAATGATCTGAACACTTTGGACGCTACGAATCTCTCGGTAATGCACGTGTGGCATCGAATCATTCTGAAGGGTTCCTTTCAGCGCCAATAAGATCCTTCACAATGAAATGATCGCCCCTGCAACAAGTGGGGTTACCCGAGGCCGTTGCCATTCGGTTGTATAATGCAGAGAGTACGTAGTACCAAATGGAATATGATAATGTATGCTGCTTGTGACTCGTGCGCCCATGCCTAGATACAAGATACAGAGTATAGGTGCTTCGATCTCGTGTGATGACCACTTGGTCATACAGTACGCGCTGCAGAAAAGAAAAAGACAATCACCAGATGAGGCTAGTTACAGTGGAGTTGGCCAGCGTGCTTGGACCTATAGCCCTATGACGTTATGACCCTCTCGCTCTCACTCTCGCCCTCGCCCTCGCCCCCTTTAACCGACTGGACTCCACGGCATCGGGACCAGGATCCGACTCTGCATCGTCTGGATCAGGGGAACCGTTTTGTGAACTGTCTCAGCCCAGCCCTCGACGCCCCACGACTGCTCGCGACGAATCTTACGCTCTTCCAGGTTGGCAAACTGCCACAGATGGTGAACCGTGTTCAGATCGCCAATCTGCACGAACCACGCGCCAACGCCTTCCATGACCTCGCGGCGGGCGGTCAGACCGCGTCGCCAGTGAGACTCCCACTCCAAAAGGTTGCCGGGATGTAGTGTATACGATCGGAGCTCAAAGATTCCACCCAATTGGCGCGGTGGGGTCGTAGGCCAGAACGAGAACTCCTGCATCAGTGAGGTCTTCTTGCTCTTAATCAGGCTCTTCAACTTGCGATCAAATTCCGGGAATTCGGGGTGCTGCGCAATGTTGTGCAGGGAGGCATGGTAACCCTCGTAGCGCTGGTATTCCCAGATGTGGACTGTTTGGGTCAGTACCGCTCAGGTGTTCTTCAACTCGAGGGGTGTCGTCAACACTTACTGAACGTATCGTTATCACCCACTTGCGTGCGCCAGCTTCCCACCAGGTTGACTCGGTTATCCTCCGTGCCGGCCATGCGGGGGTACCACTGGCCCACCAGATCCACATATTCGTCGACCCTGTCGGGCTTGACCTCATGGAACACGATCGAGTGAACGTACTTGCCACGGGCCAGCACTTCCGAAAAGGAGCGTTGGATGTCCTTGTCAAAGTGTTGTCCCTCCTTGGTGCCGTAGATCAACGAGGACAGCGGATTGCGCTTGGACTGGGGGTCTTGAGCCCATTCTTCTTCTAAATATGGTACGCGACGAGTGAGCCCGATGCCTTGTAGTAAGAGCCTTGACCCCATCAAAAACAGCTGATAGAGCGGCTCGCATTGCTCACATGTGGAGCAGTGGGAACAACTCACGGGAAAGGGTAGAGGAAGAAGTATTGACAGACTGACTCTCTTGCTGTTCCTTCCTTTTGCGAGCCTCCTCGAGGTTCTCGCGAAACTCCTTCTGCCGGCTATTGTACTCAGCCGATTCGGCCGTCAGGTCTCTGATGGACGGGGCACGGTAGGCTACCGCGGACGAGCTGAAGGGCCGCGCCAGCGACGTCGCGGCTCGGACGAAGCGTGGAGCCAGCATTGTGTGGTAAGGTGAGGAAATGGAATGACGAAAATTAGACGGCTGTGTTTGAAAGTAGGAAGGGGGGAGGTTGGCCCCAACAAATTCAAGGAACGGGAGGACAGAGTCAAGTAGAGTCGCACATACAAAAGGTGGGAGGTGGAAGGTGGATGGAGAAGGAGGAGAGAATAGAGATTAGGATGTTTGGGAAAAGGGAAGAGTGAAGAGTGAAGAGTGAAAGAAGAAGGAAGAAAGAGGAGATGATCGGGGACTAGGCTGAAGGGGAAGGAAGGAGGAAAGGGCACGCGATGGAGATCATACAGTAGCGACTGGAATTCTTGGGGTCTACGAGTGTGTCAAGGTAATGTAATTACAAGAAGAATCCTTGTTTACAGTTGGACTTGAATTGATTCGCAGATTTCCTATCACTGCGGGGAAAGGTGTATGTAGCTTGCCCCAGAGTAACTGGGGAACCGGGGCTCTGGATAATGATGACATCGAGTATTCTGTTCACTCTACAGTGTGTACGGAGTAGGGCTGTACTATTACTGTTTCCTCTTTCTATTACCATCATGACCTATCGTCTCAGTATCTGCCGTTAGCCGGTGCCGTGCAGCGGATATCGGCGATTATCCTCGTTCTCCTGAACATTGATCGTCGCTGTATCTCTTGTCTTTTGCCATGATGACGAAGGGCTCCAATTAATCCCCACAGTGTTTTACGTATAACTGCCATACTCTGTACACGGTCACACCTTGTGTAATGAAATAGCTATAACTATGATCAGGGCCCATATTCGAGGCTGTGTAGATGTAACTTACATAGAATGGAACACAGTGATGACCCAATTCGGCATGACGTCGATACCCAATTGGCCACCGCCCGGCAGATCTCACGATCATCCCACCATCGTCCATCTCGACAATATCCTCTCGCACGGGCATCATGGCTGACTGCAATCCTCCTCTCTCATACGAGGCTTCTGCCACGACCACCCATCAGCACGAGGCTACCTCGCTGCCCTCGGAAGTGGTATCATGTCTGAAGAATTCCCGCTTCGTACGTCTCCCGCCGGACTTCCAATCATCACAATTGCACTGACGACGGCTTCAATCAGCTTCATTTAGCAACATGTGCCGACCTCACTCCCCATATCTCGCTCATGTCCTACACGTACCTCCCCTCGACTCCCTACGACCCGTACCCGACCATCATCATGACCACCAACCCCGCATCGCGCAAAACCAACCACCTGCTATCCAACCCGCGCGTTTCCCTGCTGGTGCACGACTGGGTATCTCACCGTCCGCCGACTCGTACTTCTAATCCACACGGCGAACGGGATGGATCCCCTCCACCCGCGGCGACCCGGTCATCGTTGGCGAGCTTGCTCCTCAACCTGAACACCAGCGCCCTGTCCAGCATCTCCACCACCATCACAGGCCAGGCACGCTTCCTCGAACCTGGATCGGATGAGGAAAAGTGGTGCAAGGAGCGCCACCTGGAGAACAATACCTTCGAAGAGGAAGAGATGAGCTTTGGTCAGCAGCAGCGCATGGACCCGAGCCAGAGACGGCCCAGCTTGGCTATCGATAGTGATGTTCGGGTTGTGACGGTGCAAGTCCGTGAGGGCCGTATTGCCGACTGGAAGGGTGGAGTCCGAGACTGGGTTCTGCTTCCGGTCGAGCAGACCCAGGGTCTTGTCAATGGCGTATAGCTGGGAACTTGTGCCATTTGATAATTGCTCGTATGAAATATGTCACCGAGCATTAATGTCGGATGATCTTAGATTGGATAACTAGTTAGTCACAAAGGCCAATGAACGTTTTCCGGGCTGGTAATATGCCCAGTCTGCTCCAATGTTTGAGGAAACTACAAATAGTATGAGTAAAAGTAGGGATGAGCAATGAATGCCAGATTCACATGCAGATTAAACCATTACATAGCATGCCCAGGAGGGCGTCTAATTCGGTAGCCAAGAGGTGAAAAGCGGAAGTGATACTGTAAGCTTATCGGAGCCGGAGCTCCCAGCTTCTCCGCAACTCGACCATTAACTTTGCAACTCCTCGGAAAAGCTGTTACAAGCTACGATGAGCAACCTATCTATCTAGTCTTCCAATTTCGACACCATGAGACTCGGCCACCTCCACATCCCACATACAACACCCTTCACGCGAGTCTCCGAGCTCCAACAAGCCCTCACCACACGCTTCCTCACGCACAAGAAACTCGCCTCGCCAGGCTCAATATCCTCGCAAGACACAAACCTCTCAGCACCAAAATCACATGCCCCACCACCAGACCCGACAATCATCACCTTTACCCCCAACCCGGTCTACACAACCGGCCGCCGCGACCTCCCACCTTCAAATACCTGCCCTCCCTCCGCAAGCCTCTCCCTACCACCCGCCCTCGAACCAATCCGCTCACTCTTAACTCCAGGCCCCAATGGACCCAAGGCCGAGTACGCGCCGACACTACGCGGAGGCCAGACGACATACCACGGGCCGGGGCAAATGGTCGCATACACCATCCTGGATCTAAAGCGGCTCGGGTTAACGCCGAGGTGTCATATTCGCGTCTTGGAGAATAGTGTCATTGATCTTTTGAAGACTTATGGAGTGGATGGTTTTGTCACTGAAGATCCGGGCGTCTGGGTGAATGATCCGAATGATCAGACGGCGAAGAAGATTACGGCTGTTGGGGTGCATTTGCGGCGGAATATCAGTAGTTTTGGGATTGGGCTCAATGTTACGAATGAGCCGATGTGGTTCTTTCGGCAGATTGTTGCGTGTGGGTTGGAAGGGAAAGAGGCGACGAGTCTGGAGGGTGTGGGTGTGAAGGGCGTTGGTGTTGACGAGGTGGCTAGTGGGTTTGTTGAGCAGTTTGTCAAGCGTGTGAATGAGAACTTTGCATGTGGGGATGGTGCGTCTGGGGAGACGATTGACGAGGTGTATCCTGTTCGAGAAGAGGATCTTCGAGGTTTGTAAGGCAAGAGGAATAGGTGTGACGACAATGATCCAATTAGATGAGCAAATGTAATAGCAATTATATAGTGTATCTGAAGAAGTAGGAAAGTAGACAGCCAACCTCGCTAATATGCGACGACACTGACAACCTCTGGCTGTCGGTCAGACATGGAAAATGGGTACATCGTAGCCCTCGGGAAATGATAACGTTAAAATGCATGGGGAATCAACAGCTCGGACGAAAAGGGGATAGAAAAAGAAAAGCATTACGCATACGTCAAGCTTGATCAGAGGATCACGCATGACGGGCTCGAGCTCTTGGACGCGGCTGGCTTAACCTCGAGAGCGACCTTGGCCGCCTCGTAGAAGCTTTCTCTAATGCCACGGTTTTGAACAGCAGAGCATTCTAAAACGGTCAGCCGGTTTCCAGCCAAAAGTCATATTACGACATACCCAAGTACTTGACAGCACCGATCTCTTTCGCCTTGGCTAGACCCTGGTCGAACGAGATCGCACCGGGGCTATCATTCATCTCGTCGTCTTTCCGCAAGTCGCACTTGAGCGCGGTGAGAACCACCCGCACGCCCGGACAGTTCTCATTGATCTCTTCAATCCATTTGGACCCGACGTTTTCGAACGAATCGGGGCTGTCCACGCTAAAGCAGAGCATGAGCACGTGGGTGTCCTCGTAGGATAGCGCGCGCAACCGGTCGAATTCCTCCTGGCCGGCCGTATCCCATAGCGAAAGTTCCATATGTACGTTGTCGACGAAGATATCTGTGCGCGTGAGCTTAGCTGGGCGCGAATGGACGAGCGAGGATCATACCGTGGACGTAGTTTTCTATGGTCTGGTTAGCGACACGTTCAATCTTAGTCCAGCTGGGAGTTGGCGCATACCAAAGACCGTGGGTTCACTGCGCAACAAATCACAGCAGTTAGTACCTGCCAAGCGTCGGGGATATCTGTTGGGGAAGCCCTTACTAAACCGTTGGGAAGAATCTAGTCGAGGCATTAGCATTGACTGGTTTAGTGGTAGCTCGGAGGGAAAGAGGAAGGGGGGGAAGCGCACCCTCTTGTAAACACGTTCAGCGCAGAAGTCTTGCCGCAGGCACCGTCGCCGCTGTTTTCTCGGTGTTAGCATCTGCTCGGATTGATCCAGCCTCGAGCTAAACTGACAGCAGCACCATCTTGCGCTGGACGACCTTTTGACGCCCGCACAGCTCCATTGCGACTCGTCGGTACTCGAAGAGTGAATGCGATTGCTAAGAGGCGAAAAGCAAAAAGTTAAGAAAGGAAGGCCACGAAACTGCGATCAGTGTAGGTCTGATAAGGCCCTTGGGACGGTGAGAGAAAGACGGGGGGAGGATTCCAGCACTGCCCGAGTCGATGACATCGCGCCCTGAAAGGGATCGGCGAATAAGCTACGCTTTCCCCCTTCTGGTCCACTCGGCTCGGCTGAAAGTTGCCAGGGTCACTTGGTCTGTGTTTTTGCTGATGTCTTGCATTTGTCCCATAGGTTTTGAATGAGTGATCAACTTTCGGTAGCTGTTTGGGATGAATTGACCGGTTAGATTGGCAACCTGTCATGTTGATATTGCATCATCGGTGAATAGCTCCGTCACCTGGGAATAAGCTAGGGATGATCAAATGGACATGGACACTCGAGGCAATGATATATCAATGCTAAAGTGATTATTGAGAAGCTTTCGTAGCCCTATAGTTAGTTATGGAGACAGCTATGTATGTACCTAGGTTCAACTCAAACAGGGCGGGTCAACAGTCCACCTTTCATGCTTAGTCCAGACAACTCCAGATCCACAGTATCTTATGCCGAGTATTTTCTCTCAGTGTGAATCGATAATTCTACTTCGTCTACGCTAGCATCATATTCCTTTGGTGAATTAGTGGCGACTTTAAGGTGGTCGTGACAGTGAGGTACCGGAGCTGCGATAGCAAAGGCGGAAGCAGCTCTCACTATCTGCCAACCACAGCTTCTCCAACATCCCCGCGACACTGCCACCACCCTCCCCCACTCATCAACGCTCTTTTCACAGTCTTTTTGTCCTGGTATTCTCTTCAAAATGTCTGACGACGATGACTTCATGCAAGACTCGGATGAGGAGTAGGTGCCCCTCTCCGCCTCTCCGCCTGGTGTTTTCCGTTTTCCCAGACTAACAATCTGCAGGTATGACTTTGACTACGAAGGATCCGACGATGACGAGTCCGGCGATATCGGGATTGAGAACAAATACTATAATGCGAAACAGATGAAGGCGGATAACCCCGAGGAGGCGGTGGTCGAGTTCTTGGGGTTACCACCAATGGAACAAGACAAGAGTGAATGGTGCGTGGTGGGTTACCGGGGAATCTGAGCATTACTGACTGTGACCAGGGGTTTCAAAGGCTTAAAGCAGGCCATCAAGCTGGAATTCAAGCTCGGGCGATACGGCGATGTAGGTGTTGACCACTCCACCGGCGTTTACCCAGCTAACCTCGCAGGCCGTCGAACACTATCGCGAGCTCCTCACATATGTCAAGTCTGCAGTCACGCGCAACTACTCCGAAAAGTCCATCAATAATATGCTCGACTACATTGAAAAGGGCTCCGATGATGCCCGGGCCTATCAATGCATGGAGGAGTTCTATTCGCTCACCCTGGACTCATTCCAGAATACAAACAATGAGCGGCTCTGGCTGAAGACAAATATTAAACTGGCTCGACTCTGGCTGGACCGAAAAGAGTATGGCCAGCTCGGCAAGAAGGTGCGGGAGCTGCACCGGGCATGTCAACGCGAGGACGGATCGGACGACACCAGCAAGGGGACGTATTTGCTCGAACTTTATGCCCTTGAAATTCAGATGTACGCCGAGACGAAGAACAACAAGCGCTTGAAGGCACTTTATCAGCGAGCGCTGCGCGTGCGGTCAGCGGTGCCCCACCCGAAGATCATGGGGATCATCCGTGAATGCGGAGGCAAGATGCATATGAGTGAGGAGAACTGGGAGGAGGCTCAAAGTGACTTTTTCGAATCGTTCCGAAATTACGACGAGGCTGGCTCGATGCAACGGATCCAGGTGCTCAAGTACCTGGTGTTGACGACCATGCTGATGAAGTCGGATATCAACCCGTTCGACAGTCAAGAAACCAAGCCGTACAAGAATGACCCTCGCATATCCGCCATGACCGACCTGGTGGATGCCTTCCAGCGAGACGATATCCATGCATACGAGGCCGTGTTGAGCAAGCACCCCGACGTACTGGCAGACCCTTTCATTGCGGAGAACATCGATGAGGTCAGCCGCAACATGCGTACCAAGGCCGTGCTCAAGTTGATTGCACCCTACACCCGATTCTCTCTGCTATTCATCTCCAAGCACATCAAGGTCCCGGTTCACGAGGTGCAGGACATTCTGAGCTTCCTGATCTTGGACAAGAAACTCAATGCCAAGATCGACCAGGAAAATGGCACAGTGGTGGTTGCGAGTTCTAGCGACGCGGAACGGCTACGTTCGTTGGAGGAATGGAACTCCTCCTTGCGCAGCCTATGGCAGATCGCCTTCAAAGGCGAGGGATTCCGGCCCGAGGGAGCAACCGGCTCCCACTCGATGTTCGCAGGATACGATGCCGGGCTGGGTATGCGGACGACCCGACGAAAGGAGCTACGCGGCAAGCCATTCGGTGGCAAGCTCGGGGCGGTTTAGGGCGGTTTATGTTGATGGCGTACCTGCGGCTGAGCCGCGACAAGAAACACAACCACCCACGTGGAATTGCATCTCACACCGAGTTTTGCTGCCTGCAGCGGCCCGTTCTCCTTCCCCATTGAGCGGTCTATGCTATGGGATGTCTATTAGAATCGACTGTAGGCCCCGAAATATAGAGCTGCTGTGTCATAGGCTAAAAATATCATGATAAGACGAGTTTGGCAGCTATTTTCCTTGTTTCCGTCCATTTCACATTTCCCGTTTCTAAACATTTCTAAACTTGCAAGTACACAAATCCACTAGTATATAAGCGCTTGAAACGGGCCAATCCCGACAACCTTTTGGAACTGGGGTCGCCGGCACTTCCCACCGGTGCTTCAGCTAAGCCCCGGACATCGTTCAGAATGGGGCAATGTTCCGGGACGCATGTGAACTAGTGTTCTTATCTGGCTTTTTCCTTGAACTTCGGGTGATGTGCCCTAGTGCAGCAGAGCAGGTCCGTTGGGCTCTGGTTCGGAAGCGCTCCGTAGTAAGCCGCACTGTGCACAGATCGTAGCGTTGCGCACTCATGATCTGGTCCCAGTTGGGATCACGATCCCCTTCCCCCTTCTCTATTCCCACCTACCAACTGGATCCGATTGAGGTCGGGTGATGGTCACCAGGGCTGATGTCTGACGTCCGACGTCCGATATCCGATGTCTGACGTGATATGGACGTTGCTCAGACCTCGAAACATCGTATGAAATGAAAGTGCATGGGGTGACACGATCAAACAATCAAACCCCGCTTTCCACGGCAAAGGGGCTAACCGAGCGAGGATTGGGAGGTGCGTCTGATTACTCCATAGTCGAGATTGAGTCGATATACTATTGGGCCGGGAAGACGATCGAGGGACGGTGGATATGTGGGTATCGTCTGTTTCTTTTTTTCTTTTCTTTTTTTTCCCTTTCTCTCTTCGCGCTTAAAGAAACAAGATATGTTTTGGGGTCGTAGGTTAGTGTTACGAAAGAGGAAAAGGTGATAGGAACAAGATCCTGCAGGGTCAATGTTTGCTGAGGGGTGACAACTCACGATCTTCGAGATCCCGAGGAAGCGGCGCGTTACTTCATCTCGTTATCCCTCCTTTTTTCCTCTTTCCCCCCTCCCTCTATTTCCCGCAGTTCCTCAGTTCCTTGGGTCCTTAAGTTTTAGCTTATCGCTTTTCCTCTTCAACCTCCCTCTACGAGGGTTCCATCACTCGTCTTCCCCCTTGATGATCTCTAGTGAGAGCTAGTCGCAAAGGTCTGAGCTCCCCACTGCTTTGCTTCTTTCGGCTTGTTGCCGTTCCCCTATTAGCCTTGACCTCCCCTCTCCTCGTGTTGTCTCGGAGACGTTCTCCGATACTCTCTCCCATTGCTACACGTGGTGGAGCCATGGTTCATGCGTGCACCCATTGAAAATAACAGCCTGATGATCCTCCCCCAACCGCTGTTGAGAACTGGCCCGCATCAACACTGACATCATACTCGACACAAACTTTCAATGTGATGTGCCTACCCGGTGATGCTGTGCCTGGCTCTAGACTTCTCATCACATCTTTGATCCGACCAATCATCTTTGTATCTTTTGCACTGTCACGCAGCCACACCATTTTGCTTAATATTAATGACTAAACTACTTGCAGGATTTATGAGATCGTCGTGCTGATACCTTGTCAATAGTTTACTCAACCCAGCCCGTCGGGACTACCTGTAGGGTTGCACAGCACGAAAAAGGCACACCCGGGTTCTCTGCATTCTGGTGTGTCCATTTTATAGCCCTCACCCTCTTCATTGCTAATGCTTCTCAGATGTCTCTGAAGACTTAGACAATTCCGGCTGTATGCGATGTCCTTGTCAAAACACTGGAGTCATTTCGGTCCTCACCATCCCTTCCCGGAAAAACAGAACTATTACCGGGGCCCTCTTCCGCCATCTCTTCTTCCCCCGTCCCTTCTCTCCCCACTAGAACTTTCAGTTTCTGCGGCCTTTGCCCCGAGTTCCAACATGAGCCGCGCCAACATGAATGCCCTGCCTCTCGACGAGATGGAGCGCTTCCAGAAGCTGTCCAATGAGTTTGAGCCTGATGTCCAGGTAGGGTATTTCCGTCATTTCCGAGAGACAGAGGAAGAGGGAGAGAGAGGCTGACCCAATTAGGGCCCACTGGTGTCGACAAAGCAGTCCAGTCACCATATCGCGATGGACTATGCAAATGCCGACCCAACCCTTGCCACGAAAACAAGTGTATGTCCACTGCTGCAGGTGGGGGTTCAACGGTTATACTGATGCAGACAGGCTCTTGCAATTACCCACCCTATGACTCGTATCATGAAAGGCGATGGGAATTGCGGTTGGCGCGGTATGTTTCTTCCTTCCCTTGAGTATGAATCCGTCTGATTATCTTAGCGGTGATATTCGGCTATTTCGAAACCCTCTACACTCTTCAAGACCCTCTCCGCGTGCAGCGGGAACTGAATCGCATCCAGTCGCTTAACACATTACTGATCCAGGTCGGCCTCGACCCCAGTCTTTACGAGATCTTCGTGGATGCCACCGAAGATGCATTCGCCCAAACATCGGCGGCTATCCAAAATGGCGAGCAGGATGAGACATTCCTTGTCAATGCCTTCAATGATGATTTCAACTCAAATTCCATCATTACTCACTTCAGAGTACACAGCCTCCCGACACATCCAAAGTCTGCGCTAACTCCTTCCAGCTACTCACCAGCACCTGGATGAAACTCAACCCTCAACAATACCAAGCCTTCCTGTCCGTGCCCGTCGACGAATACTGTGCTAAACACATTGACCCCCTCAAGACCGAAATCGATCAAGTCGGACTGCAGGCTCTGCTCGACGGTGTCATTCAAGGATCCGGATTTGGAGTCGAGATTCTCTATCTCGACCGAAGCGAGGGCGACGCGGTGACGCCTCACCGGTTGGTTTCTGGATCTTCCCCCAATGGACCCGTCATCCGCCTGCTTTATCGACCGTAAGTCTGTTGCTGCTTCTGTCAAGGTTGTTCTAACACTCTCAGTGGCCACTATGACCTTCTCTACCGAGCCGAACAGACTGTGAATATGTCACCCATGGTCAACCTCCAATACGGAATGACTTCTAACTATACTCCCTGGGACCAAGGCGCTCTCTCCTTTGACGTCAACTCAAGCTTGATGTCCGTCCCCAATTTGATGACAGACCCTGGATCCGGTTTTGGCATGTCCATGTCTCCCATCTCCTCGGTTCCTCAGACGCCAGCCAGCCCGTTCCGAATATCCACCCCGCAGAACATGTACCAGTCACCCATCCAGAGTCACGTTCCGGTACCCGTCTCTTCACCTGCACCCGTGATGCCCTCGGCTCCGCCACCCATGACGAGTCTCCCCACCAGATCGGAGGGTCCACAGATCCGGCTGAATCCATTGGTGATGAAAAACAACCTCACTCGTTCTCTCCCGGTGACCTCGCCTTTCAAAAAGTGAGCATCCCTTTTTCAGCATCCTGCTGATACTTGCTGACTTTATCAGCTCTCCATACAACCAAGCCCATTTCCAGAACCAAGATTTCGAGCCCATCCACTGGGAACCGAGCGATTCTCGAAGATGAAGTTACGGACCAAAATTTGCTTCTACGTCTGAAACCAGGACTTAGCGTCTTTTTTCCTCTCCTTTCGGAACGTCTACCCGATGACCAAACTATTTTAGCGTGTGCACAGCGTGCAGTGTGTCGCATAGTCCGAGCGTTCTGCGTCTTTTTCCAAATTGTTGCCTTCGGGATTTTAGGACTTAATGAACCACGGAATGTCTTGAATCTATAAGTACAGTAAACCATATACATCAAAACTTCTCATCACTCGCCGCATCCACCATCTCATCCAACCCCCGACTCTGCGCCTCCGCATCCAAATACCCCGTCTCCACAAACCTCCCTAGCACATCGGCCACCCAATTCTGGCTATTGTAATCAGTATCATCATTCAAAAGAGGCGTTTCCGCCACAGTCCGCTGTAACGAGGATATAGTGACCGTATCCGACAATGATGAGACTGGGATCACGCGCGCGATATCTGTAAAATCAGCATATCCCCCTTTCCAGTACGAATTCATGATTCTCTACTGGTAGAAGAGATTGGGAGTTCGGAATGCACGCGTTCTGAGAAACTGAAGAATCCGGGTGATCCCACCACCTCCATTAGAGAGGATTTTATTGATTCGGACCCTTCGAATTCGAAGTATGGTGCTGTGTCGGTAGCGCGCATAGTCGAGTGGTGAGGCGACCGTCACTAGGATCGAGAGGTTGGCATTGTGTCTCGTATACATAGAAGCACCTATGTGAAGGGGAACAGATACTCTATATATTTCATTCAGGATTGAATACGCGACCAGTTCCTGTAATTTTTCCTGCATGATGCATCTCGGGATGACGTCGTTTCTAGATGTGGGTCTGGTCTGGTCTACTTGCAGAACTGCATTAAGAATATCGTTGGATTGCGTTGCTCAATCTACCTCCTAGTCCTATCATGCTGAATCCAGGCATCATTTGTTGCTAAACCAGTGTGTGATTGAGCTCGGAATCGCTCTTATAATCTGGAACAGGATGTGAATGGTGTCGCCGAGTGTGCTGGTTTGGTATTGTAGCGGGCGCGGTGCAACATCTGCAACGGCGAGGACGGTATTGACCAGTGGTGCAGGGTAAGTGGCACGAAGGTATGCAGCGACGAGGTCGTGGCCGTTGGTGACGCCGCCTGATTAGTTAGAACTACTATTGTGATCTCGATCTCGGGATGGGACGGACAGTACCACTAGACCACAGATTTCCATCATGAGCAACACGCACCGAATCATCCCATAGCTTTGTATCGGGGAATTGTTTCCTCAGGCGTGGGATCAGAAATCGTGGTGCGGTGGCCGTTTTGCCTTTGGTGATCCCTGCGTGTGCGGCGATCAAGATGCCCGTGCAGACGGTCATGATTGTTGTAGCGGCTGCATTGTGCTTGCGTACAAAGTCGAGGTATTCCGTGTGTGGTGGCATGGCTTTGGGCGGTGGTCCTGGTATGAAGAGAATGTCGAGGTTTCCTGGTGCGACGGCTGCATCGGTCAAGGAGTCTGTCAAGCGGAGGGACATTTGGGATGTCACGGGCGACTGCGCGTTGGCACCATCACGACCGATATAGTGGATTTCACAAGGTCGGCCTAGATCTTGGAGTGGCTTGGGCATTCCGATCTCGTCGATGTATTCCGGGCTGGTCATGAAGATTAGGTCCACGGCTGCCAGGTCCAGTAGTTGGACCGAGTCCACGAGGAGGACACCGATGCGGAGTGGTGTTGGCATTTTGACTGGAGCTGGGGTCTGTAAAAATGGATAGTTGTTCATTGCAAGTGAGAACTGTACATGTAAAAAGTAAATAACCTCCATGCTTTTGGAAGCCACGGTTCAAGAGTCGGGTTTGAGCGGATTTGAGCACCGTGAGCACCGTTGAGGCTCAACTAATTATGCACTAATGCGCGCATTTGAGCGCAGTCAGACGTGTAGTTGTGCATGATCTTCCATCTTTGATCAACCCATTCATATGTGTGTTGCACCTGCGCAACATATTCGGGATTTGTCCAGCTTACATAGTTTGAACCTGATCTGGACCCTTGGATCGTATTGCTGGAGTCTGGGACATCTTATTCAGCGGGGTTTTGGGACACTCGGACAAAAGCCGAGGGAAATACATAGACATCTCCAGATCTCAACTTTCCCCTGGTTCATCTCCACAATTCAAGCTCCACATCTTGACAGCTTCCCAATCCAACTTGGTCCCTGACCGTAGAGGCTCTTCACGAATTTACCGTAGCGCGAACAAGCTATTCCACTGTCGGCTTGATTGTACAACCGTGTGCAACCGTTGTATTAGCACTGCCACCAGCCTTAATTTTCCAGGGTTCACAGGGTAGATTGCTTCCCCGCATTGACCCGTCACCTTAAATCCAGTCGGTGCGTCCAGCAAATAACGGGGCCCGATCTTCCCCAGTCTTTGTGGGGTATAGTCGGAGCACATCACTCCGTCCTTCGTGTTCGGCTTTCTCTATCATGCATAGTTCTTGGGCTCCGGATCTGGAGTACTGTGATCCTGATTCCATGGTATAAGGTTCGTTTCTCCCCGCGTGGGGGTTTGGCTTATATAGTCAGGCGTTGCACCTGCCTGTGTGCTGCGTATTGGGCATTCAATCGTGACAATCATGGGTTCCATTGTAGATAGCCCGCCGAAGGGCGGATTCAAGGTGGTGCTTGAGAACCCATATCTATGTGGTGTGGCATCGGTACGTATCAGATCCTGTTGATAGGATGGTTCACTAACTCGAGCAGTTCTCTACTCTCGGTGGCCTCTTGTTTGGATATGACCAGGGTGTAATCTCTGGTGTAATCACAATGGAGAGCTTTGGCGCTGTTTTCCCGAGAGTATACAGCGACTCCGGGTTCAAAGGGTGGTTCGTGTCGACCCTGTTACTTGGTGAGGTCTCTCGCATCCTCTAAGGACGACCACACTAACGCGGTATAGCTGCATGGGCGGGGTCTCTGATTAACGGACCCGTTGCCGATCGAATCGGACGCAAGCTGTCGATTAACCTGGCTGTGGTCATTTTTGTCATTGGGTCTGCTATTCAGTGTGGTGCGGTAGATATCCCCATGCTGTTTGCTGGTAAGTCTTTCTGTGGTCGAGCCTAGGGTCCGCACTCACATTCCCCAGGTCGAGCAATTGCCGGTTTGGCTATCGGTATGTTGACTATGGTTGTCCCATTATATATTTCCGAAGTATCTATTCCCGAAATCCGGGGAGGACTTGTGGTAACACAACAATGTAAGCCCCACACCACATATCTATCCTGTCACTTACCCTTGCCCTTACTTTACCTTACTCTTACTTTACTCCTGAACGCCTCGGCTAATTCCCAGTGTCCGTCACTATCGGTATCCTGGTCAGTTACTGGATAGACTATGGAACCAACTATATTGGTGGCTCGCGCTGTGCACCGAATGTCCCCTACACTGGGGGAACTGCATCGAAGCCTTCCTTCAACCCATACCATGATGTCCCTGTAGGAGGTTGTACTGGCCAGTCTGAAGCGTCGTGGCGTCTCCCACTGGCTCTTCAAATTGTTCCTGCATTGACTCTGGGGATTGGAATGCTGTTCTTCCCAGACTCCCCCCGCTGGCTGCTGATGAAGGAGCGCGATAATGACTGTCTTGGTGCACTGTCAAGACTGCGTCGCCAGTCTCGTGATAGTCCTGTCCTCCAGAACGAGTACCTAGAGATCCGGGCGTCGATCATGCTTGAAAACACCTTTGCCCGGGAACATTTCCCCAATCTGTCGGGATTCAAGTTACATGCTGCTCAGGTATGTGTCTTATGCCCGTTTATCAGTCCACATGCTAATTATTCACTCTAGTACATGTCACTAGTGACCAGTTGGCCCCATTTCAAGCGGCTAGCCATTGGTTGCTGCGTCATGTTCTTCCAGCAGTTCATGGGCTGTAATGGTGAGTACCTCCGTCCGATTCAGCCATGAATGGCATTTAATTCGTTCAAGCTATGATATACTACGCTCCCACGATATTTGGTATGCTGGGCATGGACGGCAACACAACCTCACTCCTCGCCACTGGCGTATACGGTATCGTCAACTGCCTAAGCACCCTGCCAGCACTCTTTTTCATCGACAAAGTCGGACGCCGCGCCCTTCTCATGGCAGGTGCCACTGGTACCTGTATCTCGCTGGTCATCGTCGGTGGAATCCTCGGCGGCTATGGCTCTGCTCTGTCCGCCAACAAGTCCGCCGGGTACGCGGCTATTGCGTTCATATACATTTACGACGTCAACTTCTCGTACTCGTTTGCTCCCATCGGCTGGGTGCTTCCATCTGAGATTTTCAACTTGTCTATTCGCTCCAAGGCGATATCGATCACGACGTCCGCTACTTGGATGTGCAATTTGTAAGTCCCCATCTTTCTGGTGCCCTCGATTTGTCTAATCTTCTGTATAGCATTATCGGTCTTGTGACTCCAGACATGCTTGACAGCATCACATGGGGCACTTATATCTTCTTTGCGGCTTTCTGTCTGCTGGCATTAGCATTTACATTCTTCTGTATCCCAGAGACACGTGGAAAGACCCTCGAAGACATGGACCTTATATTTGGTGATACAAGCGCTCACGAGGAGAAGAAGCGCATCAAGCGCATCGAGGCGCAGCTGCGTGGTACGCCCATTGACGATGATTTAAAGCCAGTGGGTGAGCATGAGGAGGTTGTGGATGCATGAAGCTTCTAGAAAAGGCGTTCATCAAATATAGAAAATGTGGATACCTGATCTCTAAGATAGTACCTAATTTAAGACAACCAAAGAAGGCATACCGTGGTAAATCTTTGTAGAGTAGGAGCCAATCAAAATTTGAAGATTGCAATATTCAAGGTGAATAAACCTGTAATTGAATATCAATGGGGACATTAAATAGCTAATTCAGTTCCATTGGTAAGACCGCTGTGTGATGGCCCTAGATGCTAGGAGCCGACCGTTGGGCGAGAAGGCTATAGAGGTAATTAGGTCCGAATAGCCCTCGAGAGTATGTTGTAGGCTACCCGTCGCTATATCCTAGACCCGTATAGTACAATCCTAGGAACCAGACGCTAGCAGCCGGCAGTCCGGCGAGAAGACTACCGAGGCAATCATATGCGAATAACCCTCAAGAGTCTGCTGTAGGCCACCCGTCGCCGTATCCCAGAGCCGCACAGTTTTATCTTCAGAGCTAGATGCTAGTAGCTTCCCGTCGGGCGAGAAAGCCACCGAGGTAACCGCGTGCGAATGGCCCTCGAGAGCTTATAATTCCGCACTCCATTTTTCGTTGACTTGTGGCAACTGGCATATCCAATCAGGAAGGTCTAGTTTGAACTCTCTACAGATCAATGCCGTCCGAGGTGCAAATATACCTACGCGCGCCTCAACAAAGGCGGCCCCGCCCTCGATGCGGCCGTACACGCCGTCTCCCTAATGGAAGACGACGAGCTTTTCAACTGCGGTCGCGGCAGCGTCTTTACCACAGCCGGCACAATCGAAATGGAAGCTTCCGTGATGGTGACCTCGGTATAAGAGCCCGACGAGAGCAGGGAAGGTGCAATCAAACGCGGCGTAGGCGTAATGGGCGTCAGGAATGTTCGCCATCCTATCCGCCTTGCACGTGAGTCTCTACTGCGCACTGGGTATACCGTTGATGGTCAGCGGAGCTGTGATGGTGGTAGCTTGCATTCGTAGCTTGTTGGGCCTTATGTAGAGACGCTGGCTCGCGATTGGGGGCTTGAGTTTAAGCCTGATGAGTGGTTCTGGACGTAGCGCCGTTGGGATGAGCATATACGTGGGTTGAAGGGTGAAGCTGAACCTATTTCTATGAGCCAGGGGACTGTGGGCTGTGTTTGTTTGGATTAGTAGGGTAATCTGGCCGTTACGACTAGTACGGGTGGTATAACGAATAAGCTACCTGGTCGCATTGGGGATACGCCGACTCTGGGGGCTGGTTTTTGGGCTGAGGCTTAGGATGAGATGGTATCGGATAGTGCTTCTATCGGGTCTTCTTAGTATCCTACGGTCGGGGGCGTTTTTCGAGAAGCTATAGACTAGTTGGCCGATTGTTTACCTCCGTTCCTTAGAGAGCCTCGCCATCCAGCTTATACATCCCTTCCAACCATTGCACGGACTGGTCAATCGGATCTTACTTCTAAAAAGCAGTCTCCATACCGGGTACCACCCGGCAAGCCCCAACACGCAAGACGTGCCATCGCTATGTCGGGAACTAGAAATATAGATTCATTCCTCCGTGTTGCTGCTGCCCGTACAGCTGCCGCGATGCTACGGTTTTCTGCACTAGGCCGATATTCTACTCTCGCCGATGCTATAACCGCCGTAGCTAGTCCTAGCGGTGAACTGCAGCGCTCGGCTGGACAGCGCTGGAACATCACCGGCGAGGGCGAAGGAGGTATTATCAGAATTGAAGCCGACTCTGCACCGACTACTGGCATTTTGAGCGAGCAGCTGCGTCGCAGGAGTGTAGTCTTTGATTTTAATTCTGGTGGTATGTGGCGGGCCTACATAGAGGAGGACAGCGATGGAAAAGACAAGGAAGTTATCATGTGTTTCGAGAGGAGTACCAATAGACCTTGAGGCCTTCGAAGGTAGCAATATATATAGAGACCGTTTCCCGCCTTGGGCGTTGCTATTTACTCGGATACCATATCCTTTCAATGCGACACTTTTCCACCCCTGACTACAACCCAGAGGTAAGATTGGAAAGTGTTTGGACCCTGCGAACTGGTTTTTGATGGCGAAGCTTACCTACCTGGTATGGCCCCGGGGACCGAAATTCGACTGGTAAAAGACAGCTACACCATTCCAAGCGTTTCCTTGGAGCTAATTCACTGCCTACTCGTCAGGCTTCTATTTCCTCTTATTCTTCCTCGACATTCGCTCTGTCCGCTGTCTGCTCCCCTCAACCCATTTTTCGTACTGTCTCGCGCCCCCGAGTCTTTCTTTACCCTCACCTCCCTTCTATCCAACGGGTTCGGGACGTCCGTCGGCATGGGCTCCCAGATGAATTTCCGCCTTTTTGGGGACTGTTCCATCGAAGTACCAACCGGGGAAGAGCTCCAGAAGATTTCGAAATATCTACCACTCCTGAAGGCCTTTGAGGAGACGCTCAAGACTCGTATGTGCTTTTATTCCTCGACGGCGTTTTCTCGATAACAGGCTAATACATAAACAGGAGTTGAAGAGATGTGGGATTTTGGTGCTGCCTTTGAATACCTGGTTGAGCAAGATACTGCAGCTCAGAGAGACCGCCCTATTTCGTACAGCCCAGCGGCTCAATCAAGTCGCCCCTTGCCATCCATCTTCTCAACCCAACCTTTTACGTTGCAGATTCAAAGAGTACGGTGACAGATGACCCCACGAATCCCACAATTCGATTGCTACATGATTGCGGCTTATCATCTAAGCACTGCTTTATGTTCGATGAAATTGTCTCTTATTCTACACAGAGGATCTGCGCCGACCACATAAAGACTTTGCTCGGAGTGTCCGGGAAAACATGTCTGCAGCTGTCGAAATCTGTTTCAGAGAAGAAGTTTTCAAAGAGATATCCAAAATCGCCCATCTAGTTCGTTTTCCTTTGTGGGGAATTTTCAAGTCTGTGAGACTTTGGCTTGGACTTGATGGTTCAAATCTGAACTCTGTGAGAAGGTTCATCATACAAGCCTATCACCCTCAATTTTTCTCCAGACCTGGGCGTTTTAAGAAGTCTAGCTCTGAATTTTTGGAGACCTATGCGAGACCACAGGATTTGGCGATCTTGATGGCTACGCAACTTGCTGGTTTACACCATCAAATAAAACTCAGGCCCAATTTTTTCGAAGTTTATTTTGTCCGAGGCAAATTTGATCGACTGAATACCAGGCAAGACTTGGAGAGACGAGAGCATATATGCCAGGCTCTAGATGCTTTTCGGGTAGCATTTCCGAAAAGGTTTGAGGAGTATGAGCTTAGGCTAGCTCGAAGAAAGGAGGAAAAAGGTCTACTTCAAGAACTCAAAGGAATCCCCTCTGGCTCTCTGATACCTATGCAAACACACTCGAGTGGCCCTATCTCTGAGCAGAATCAGGTGAGTAATAGTCTTCTGCAGTGTTTGAAGCTTCAAAGGGATCTAACCACTAATAGATATTTCGCCTCAACGCAAGAAACAAATTATTGCGTTCTGTCATCGTATCCTTCACTGATGCGATTGAAGACATGGATCCATTTCACAACGAGGAAGAGAGCGATGAGGAAGAGGGTGATGATTATGTCGAGGCCGAAATGCTCGACTTTGCGAATATTCCAACTACACTCCGACTATGGCTCCGATCCCAAGATGGTCTCAAGATTCATGATGTATCATTAACAAACCGAGAGACACTGGAGTCGGCATTCATTCTCCTTGACAGAGGCCGTACATTGCCCTTCAAGCAATTCTCGGCTGAATACCTTGCCCGCAGGGTCGGAGTGCTGTACATCAAGAAGATTACCCGAGCCGAATCGGGATGCAAGCAAGCCAAAGCCATGCCGGGAGAACCCGGCAAAGTAGTTCGTCTCAAACGCAGCGGTTGCCAAAGACCTCTACTGGACGATGCTTTTCCTTTCTTTACTACGGAATCACCAGACATTTACATTATTGAGGTTGTTCGGATTGCCCAGAAAGGCGGCAATGGCTGTGGGCAAGAAGGTTGCAAAGGAAAGCCAGGTCTCGTCCCTGCCAACGGCGCGTTACAGGACCATACCCGCATGGAAACGAGGGCTATTGACCAGACTGCACGCCGCAAATCAAATTGGAAAGCTCCCCTTTGCTGCACAGGTAAGGACCTGGAGGGCTGTGCCGAGTCAGTTCGTGTACGCTGCAGAGGTTCTATTCAAGGTGGTCAAAAAACAGAGTGCGGGCTCGAAAGGGACTACAACACCCCAGAGTGGACGATACACTCACCTCCTCGCCTTGTCCAACCTCGACTGAAATGTGATTGTGATGATAAGACCAAGGATCATTACTTTGAGCCTGTGGACAAAACGATACCTATGATGCTTATGAAGGCCCTACGCAAAATTCACCAAGGCTTTGTGGACGCACGCTGTGACTTGGCCGATTATCCCAAGCTCCCTCAAATCATATTCGACCTTGAGCCAACCGGGGAACCCAAGAAAATACCCAGGACATACCAAGAGAGATTCGAAGATTTGAAAACTGCGAAAAGAGCTTTGAGTGGCTTATAACAGACAATCCAGCCACACGGGTAGGAGGATATGTGCGTCCATCATCCTCTATTTTTCATTGCTTCATGCTGAGCATGCTTTTCGGGTTCCATAATGTTCAAGTTGACTTGCAGGAATTGATGGCTTTGCCAAGAGTGGTAGCGAGCTGCAAGTTAGGAAGAATTCAAACTTCCATGAAAATCATTCCTGCCATAAATGAATACATCTCCTGATCAGTAGGTGTTCTCCCGCAAGGAATATATACATGTAACGACTTGCAAGCTGAAACAAGGTCAAAATCGTTGATGCATTCCTACCAAATGGGTGCATGTCTAGGAACGGGTTCCCCCTGCTTTCCATTCTTGCGTTTAGACGCCCTGTGCTGTGAGCGCCGGAATATGCTATACGGATTGTCACCCTTGGTGCCGGGTGTGTAGTTAAGGGAGTTCTCGGGGATATCCACTATTTGCGTATGAATCCCATATATATGACACGAGACCCGTATGAGAGATTGCGTAAAGACCACAGCGCATTTGGCCTGAAAAGGGAACATGAAACATCATATGTTCATGGTGCTTTCACTTGCTTATTATGACCGAACCTATTTCATCGCTATTCCTGCCTTTCCTCGCTCCTATGTTACCAGTGAACTGCTATCTGTATTCAAATGTTCGTACCGTGCTTAAATCCTTGGCCAAAGCCGGGAGTACACTTGAATTTTCCAATTTTAACGACGGTAATATACGGCTACCAGTGGATAATAACGGGAATCAAGAATGACATGGGATCTGTCTCACAGCCACTAAGCCCTAGCACTTAAGCAGTGAAGGCCTACTTTTTTGACGTATACATGCTAGTGTTGTGGTGTGAAAGATTTGCGGAACAATCACCCAATGGGACGATAGCTCAGTTGGGAGAGCGTGCGATTGAAGTTACTTCGATCTTCGCAAGGTCGCTGGTTCGATCCCGGCTCGTCCCATTTTTTTTTTTTCATTTTTTTAATTATATAAAGTTTTCCGAACCCCTCTGATCAAGTTAAACTTTTTAGTCTCGAGTCTTTTGTATTTCACCAGATCTGGGGGTGATGGTATTTTTCATAGACATCTTTTCAGAAAGAACAGCTCAAAATGAGGAGTTAGTCGCTCCCCCCTCTTTCAAAAGATCGCTTATAGACATGGATATGTCACTTGCCCGGGTGACTTGATGCTACCAATCAGTTTTCCCTGCTGCGTTATCAATATATGACTTCTGCACACCATATGCTTCTCGTCACTTGCCCGGAGATCAGAGTCCAATCACATAAAATTGTAGAAAAGCTCCGAGCCCGAAGCCTGAAACGCCACAGCGAGGTGATAAACCGAGAAAGGCTAGCTGCGTCTAAGGATTCAGAAGTGGCGTTCTTTTGCGAGCGATCAACCGCTTTCACCGCGGTTGATTACCTGGGCATGATATAGTCATTGAGCTTTTCTGATATAGGCCAACCTGTGCCTGCTTAGGTATGCATTGACCGGCCATCCACTTGATCCTGTTACTCTGGCCGAGATATTGTTCCGTCAATTCAGCAGATCGGTACAGCGACTACCATAGACGCGAAAATGGTCAATTACCTCCTGACTGAGTATCTTACGGGGACCGTTCCGCTCGAGGATATTTGGAACACAGTCGACGAAACCAACCAGCTGGAGCTGGTAGACTCAGTCGTTCGTGCCGTGGATGAACTTCAGAAGCTTGGAGACGTCAAGAATGTCTGTGAACATCTCACGGCAACCCCTTACGTATCCAACGACAAGGAGACTCCCATTGCTATTGGTGGTCCGGGAATTGGATATTTTCTAGGTATCAAGAATTTCCTGGAGGGAATACTACAAAAGCATGGGAGACCGCCAGGTTGCAAGTTATTGGGGATTGATGGCGGACTTTTAATTCAGTCTGAATACGACGATATCGGCCAGATTGATCTATCTCACTCGGATCTTGATGAACTCCAGCATCGTGTTGTCTTTTGCCACAATGACCTCGAACCTCGCAATATTCTCGTCAGTGATTAACTGTGAAATGAGGGGCTTTCCCCCATTCGCTTACGAATACAGTATTAAGGATGCTTCTCTTGGTTGCGAAAACCTGTACTTCAGTTGGTATACCATGTTCAAAGGAAAGGCATCCTATTTACTACCACAGACGGAGTGTCACACCAAGTTTATCAGAGCCGTGAGGATTATCGAGAAATCGAAGAAGAAAGCCATGTCACGAAATGTTCCCGTTCGAGTGCAGGCAAAGTGGATACAAAGGGAAAAGGTAGAGGAATCTTCCGACATCCGTGAAGGTTGGGTCCGGAAAGCAGGTGAAAAAAATCAAGGGTTTGCCAAAGAGGATATGCAAGAACTTGAGAATGAGGTCCTGAAGGAACTAGGATATATCTAGGTGGGATAGTTTAAACCTAGTCCCTAGTGGTTAAATCCACAGGACTAAATTTAAAGATAATTCTAGTTTCACAATAACCGATCCGATATGGTGTAGTGGCTAACATCGCCGTCTCTCACACGGCAGCCGGGGGTTCGATTCCCCCTATCGGAGTCACTTTTTGCATTTTTCCAAACAAGATATAGGTATGTACGTCTCCGCTCACCCCTGTTTCTGTCGCCTGGTATTGGAATTGCAAAAAAATCGGAACGAATATACTAACTAGCATCCTTCTGTAGAGCTCCATACATCATATTAACATTTTCTCATTACGTCCTCGGCATCCTCAGAGGGAGGTGGGATAGGTATATGGCTTGATACCGGGCATACTTCTATATATTACTGCTTGATAAGTGAATCCTCTGAAGCGAAACAGGACGTTCCTTTGTGTCATGGATAAAAATGGACCCTGGCGTTCAGAAAAGGGCGTTTTGGAGGGAAATACGACTCGTTATTCTTGCAACGAAGATGGTTTTGCTGGCCTGGAGGATGTCAAGGGCTTATTCAACCACCCTCTGCGGGAGGCTTGATCGAAATTTGCCTTTTTAGTCTCCTTTTGGCAGTTTGTTCGAAGATTCCTTTCTCGGGTTACCTACCCCGGTTGCTGGAGCAGTGAAGGCGAAACATGCTTAGGGTAGTTTCACCGCGCGTCATCAAGCCCAAATCAAACTATGCTTTAATTATGGGCCATATCAATGAGTAAAGTATGTCACCTCGGAGAAGTGGTCTGTCTTCAGTCGGAATTTTTTATTTATTGGAAGGCTACGACCTTGGAAACCTTGGAAGGGTGATGGCGATTTTGCGAAGACGATCACGCACTCAAGGGGTGCCTAGGTATTATCTGACTCGGTATTGACGGTTTGAGTCAGCTGTAGTTTTCATTCATCTTCACTGGACATCTAGGCAATCGGCCGCCATTTTACCATCTCGGTCTGTTCCCCGGATTATGGATGCCTATTGACTCGAATATTTATTCGACAAGGTTATTAAAGGCTCTATATTAGTATCATATAGAGCATAGGCTTAATCGTTACCTAAATATATATAGATTTAATATTCTTTGCTTTAAAGTGCTTTTTATCCAAAGATATTATAAAAGAAAATTTCCCTGCAGTTGAGAAAGATCAACCCTAGTATTTTTAAGATAAGAATCATAATGATGTCATCTCGTCAAAAATCTACGATAATTTCATCCAATGGGACGATAGCTCAGTTGGGAGAGCGTGCGATTGAAGTTACGTCCATCTTCGCAAGGTCGCTGGTTCGATCCCGGCTCGTCCCATTTTTGAGGATCCCTCTCTTTTTGGCTCTCTTAATATAGTTTAACTTGTTCTCTTAATTTCGATAATTGGTAGGAACCCCACCACTCTCTGTATATCCTTAGGTGATAAAATCAGGTTTGATAAGATCTATATTAGGATAATAGAAGATTTTACTGGTCTGACAAAATTCCTGTTGTGAATGTTATGTTATGGGACGATAGCTCAGTTGGGAGAGCGTGCGATTGAAGTTTACTTCGATCTTCGCAAGGTCGCTGGTTCGATCCCGGCTCGTCCCATCTTTTTCTTGATTTTTTTTGATATCAAAATACCTTCTTTCAGTTACTTATAAAATTATACCTGGGTGGTATCAGTATATTTGATGAAGGGTTTTAGCTACATGATCTAATTTACAGTAGTTTTTGTTATGGCTCCTCAGTCTAAAGGCATCTCTATACTTTATGGGGTCCGTAGATTTCTAACTTGCGGGTATTGTTAGTTTTGGCTACCTTGGTTACTATTTGCTAAGGCGTTGCTTTGTAGTTTTCTTTATTCGTCCCTATAGGTTATCCTCGCGAATTGAATTGGTGATAAATAAGGGTTGTTAGTTCTCACCCGATCAAAGCGATCAATAAATGTGTATAGAGACAGGCTAAGAGAGCTGGTTCTTGCTTAAGTAGCATTTGCCTTCTGACCAATAGTGGTTGTTTTTGTGGTGGTTCCGACCTTGGAAGGTTTGAATATCAAATTCTATGTTAATTAGCATATTAATAGATATTACTACGCTTTTATGGATATAAATAATGAAATCACTAGAAAAATCTCCTAAAGGTAGTATAATTAGAAGGTAAAAACCTGATTATGTACTAATTATCGAAAATTTAGCCGGCAGAAAGATTCCTTATCTAATGTGGCCGCCCTGGCCGCTATTTCCGCCCGTAATGCGGCTGAAGGAGATCGCTGCCTTATCGGCCGCCGATTCCAGGCCAACTCCACCTCAACTTCAACGTCCGATCTCACCTCTCTCCATCCCCACACTCATCATGTCTTCGCAGAAGCGCCAGCAGACCTACTTTTCCAATGGACAGGCTCTTCAGAGGTAAGATGTCTACCCCGATCCAGTTTGGATCCAGCTTGGATGCAGTTCGATCCAGTTTAGTTGGGCAAAGAACTCTGCTAACTCGCCACAACACCCACAGCCCGCCGTTCACCGTCCGCATCACTCGTTTCTTCGAGAGCCTCTACACCTTCCTCGGCCTGTACTTCGTGAGCCTCTTCTCGGTACGAATGACTCTTTTTCTCGGATATCGAGTTATTTCCGTTCTTTGCTGCCGGAGATACTAACTTAGCAAACCCACAGCTCGACGTCTACGCCGCAGCTCAAGCATCCCAGTTTAATATCTACAACCGTCAAACCGCATCGAATTCGCGCTCTCGATTTGCTGGAAGTCCAGGCACCTTGGGAGGAGGTGGTGGCGGCGGTCCTCCTGGCCCAGGTTCCGGCCCTGGAAGACGTATCGGACGAGTAGACGACGTTCGAGGTCCGGAATGCGGGAGCGGGTCTTGTAGAGGATGAGGAAGCGAGAATTTCGATGTGGAACGGAGGTTAATGCGGGAACATAGGGAAAATTTGGCGATGGTTTATGGAAAGTAAGAGTTATAATTGGCCCCTAGGGGTTCGTTAAAATACAACCGCCTTAACAATAGCAGTCCTCAAAAATCCGTTTCCTTTAATTCTGGTGGTGTTGGGCGATACACCGTTCCAAATTTGCGGATTCTGTTTCCCAACCCCTGGGTGCGTGTGGCCGTCTTGGGTTCATTGGTGGCACCATCGGTGTCTGGGTGCTCTTCGTGCTAGTAGGGTTGGTTTTGATCTGGCTCATGGGAGCGAGCCTCCTTACTTGTCTCTTGCTCAAGGCCGCAATACTTATAACCTTTGTTAGCCTTTTCTGTCTTTGTACTCTGTAGTATGTATCACACGTAGCCACACTGCTCTTACCTAGACTAGTACAGTTCAGCCTTCCTCAAGCAAATATCATGAGCCTCCTGGAGAAAATAGAACACCAAGAATAAGGCTAGAAACCACGCTATATTCCAAAAGCCCAAGGTTTTCAAAAGGTCGGCAGCAACGGCAGCGAGATTTGAGTTAGTGGTATGGCCACTCTAAGCCCCCGAGGGAGGATCTGCCTTTACTTTGCCCTTACTTTGCTATTAATGATAAAGGTTTTCTAGTAGTCTAAAGCATAGGGACTAGATTATGTCTATATCTAGGTTATTATAGTATCGATAAGAAGAAATCTAAAACAAAAGAATAGATATATAACAAGAAAGGCAAAATAAATAGATAGAAACCAGACATGAAATAGTGAAGATCACTGACTAGTCTTAGACGCTTTTGACGGCACAAACCTTGCAAACTTCTTCTTCATACTATCCATATCCCACCTCTTAACACGGAAAAGGTAGTAGAGCATGGTAGCCATGAAGATGTTAAAGGCAATAAAAGCCCAGACGATGCCAAAATTGCGCCATCTCTGGCCATAATAGATATCCGAAGACACAAGGTACTGATCTGCAACAGTGAGAGGGCAGTATTCACAACCCGAGGTAGCGCTCTTGTTCAGCACCTGTCCTCCAGTCATGGTAGCGTAGTCCTTGAGATAGTCCCAGCATGTCTGTCCAGAAGGAGGATCGAAAACAGAGAGCTCCGTTGAAGAGCACACAACTTGACGATCGTGTACCTGTGTAGAGGCCATGGCTCCAATCCAATAGGTAAAGGGAGAAACACGGTACATAAAGATCCAGAAACCTGGCAGGGCGGATGGTGGCTGCATTACACCGCAGAAGGTGAGAGACATGGCGAAAAGAAGAACGACGACGGCACTTGCGGTTTCGGCATCGGGGAGCGCTGCAATGACCATTTGCGCGAATGTGCTGGCGTAGACGAAGAACTGGATGCAGAGTAGGAGGACGGTGACCTGGCTCACTGAGTCGGGGATGCCGACCACGGCGTAGAAATAACAGGCGAAGATGAGAATTCCAGTGATTACCATGTATGGAATCTCCACAATAACGTTGGCGATGAGGAAAGCTTTCCAGGAATATGCCTTGCTAGGTCGCTCTCGGACCTCATACAGAGATCTCTGTGTCACGAATAAGGGCATCAACTAGAGAGAGTAGGTTAGCAGATGCTTCAAGAGGCATTGTGATGGACGGACGAACCTGTTGAACCAGAGAGGTAAAAATGGTGCAAAGCATGAAGACAGAGTAAATGATTGTCTGCATTCCCTGGAGTGATGTTTTGGCCTGGTAGAAGGAGAATCCAATGAAGAGACCGGCCGCAATACCCAGAGCCCATTTCGACATGATGTAAGAAGGCATGCGCCAGTATTGCTGGAAAACACGATAGGTGACCTGCCATAGCTGGAACCAGAAGGGCATAGCAAATTCAGAGTGACTGGCTGAGGTGTCGTCAGCAGCAGTCGCTCCCTGTCGCTCTTTATGAATGCGGTCAATCTCGGTCTGAACGTCTTTGCTCTCTTGGCTCTGTTTCCAAACGTCAAACCAATCTTCGCCCTGTGAGTTGCTTCCTTTGTTCACAACGTCGAGCATGTATTCGGCCGGGTTTTCGCTATCTCCACATGCTCGTGCACCGTGAGACTCAAAGTAGTCCAGCAGGGTTCTTGATTGTTCGCCAATCGGCCCAAAGTAAACAGTCTTTCCACCGCGTGCCAGGAATAGCAGCTGGTCAAATTCCTGGAATAAAATAGCTGAAGGCTGGTGAATTGTGCACAAGATTGCTTGACCATGGGAGGCTAAGCGGCGGAGGAAGGAACAGATTGCCCAAGAGCTCTGAGAATCAAGACCACTGTATCAAACTCAGTAATTGCAAGAAAACATCAATCTAGGGTTGACTTACCTTGTCGGTTCATCCAAGAAGAGAAGAAGCTTCGGCTTAGCAGCCAATTCAACTCCAATAGTCAAAAGCTTCCTTTGCTCGACATTCAGACCGGAACCAGGAACCCCAACAATTGCTTCAGCAAAGTCCTCCATCTGTAGCATACGAATGACATCTTCCACATAGTCGTACTTCTCCTTGATCGAGACACTCGCTGGCTGACGAAGGAGAGCGCTAAAGCGTAAAGACTCACGAACAGTAGCAGTTTCGAGATGAAGATCCTGCTGTTGAACATAGCCCGTCTTGCGCTGAAAACTAGCATCGAGGCTGTTTCCATTGACGAACATATCCCCAGTCACGACACCAATAGATGTTCGATGAGCCAGGACATCCAAAAGTGTAGTTTTGCCGGCTCCACTGACACCCATCAACGCGGTGAGTGTTCCGGGCTTCACCCATCCAGAGACATGGTCCAGAAGCTTGCGAGGCTCTCCCTTGATTTCAATGTCGTAGGAAACATCACGCCAAGTGAAGACGTCCGTTTGTGCCTGGATCGCAGCCATACCGCCATCGCCCTCTCCATCCGATGTGGATTGCTTCACGGGTGCATCGTCGCTGCTTTCCACGTCAGAGCTTGACTTCATGTGACCACGACGCATGTGAGCGGGCTCATGGCCACGTCTGAAGACCAAGGCTTCAGCAGTGCTAGTGGTGGAAGAGTTCAATTCACAGGCCACGAAGTAAATGACCATGAAGCCGACCAGGAAGGCAATCAGGATACCAAAATTCCTCCAAACATGGCTATAGCTGTACTGGTAATTCAACCAGATGTATCGATCGCCATTGACAGTTGTATGGCCTGCTGTGGAGCCAGAGGCAGAGCAAGAGAATGATTTGCCAGACAAATCCGCGTACGAGGGGATGAACTCCGAGCAGGGAAATTCGCGTCCGTGGAACTCGTTGGCAATGAGGACCTCAAAGGCGTAGTAAATGGGGTTCAGGTAGTGGATCCACTCAAACCAGGGGTGCATGGACGGGCGTGGCAACACGAAACCTGTGTAGACGACCAAAGCGAGGATCATAATTCCAGCCAAGGCCATTGCTTGAGACACGGTCTTTGTTACTGCAGCCAAAGTTCTGAAGACTGCAGACATGACGAAGGTGATGATGAAGGTTATCAAGAAGTAGAGGAAAAAGTTACCAGGTTCTCGTTGGAGGCCGGCCAGGAAATAGAGGATGATGTTGAACACTACAGCAAGACAGAACTTGACTGGTATGTCGGCAAGTACACCAGCGATGGCTTCTGTAAAGGGATGGTAGAAAGCATAGGAGTTGTGCTTTTCCACGATCGGCCGCTGGGCATATAGGCTGTTGATTTCGGACATTGCCGTGAGAGCATTCAGGAGTACTGCAAAGAAGAGAGTGGCTCCTTTCTCCAAGAATCCAGCGGTGGTGCTCGGAGCATCATAGAACGTAGATCCGATGATCAGAGCCATAATGATGTTGGTAAGAATGGTTGAAACTGTTGCGGCGGCATCATTCCACAGACGTTGATAGGCACGTTTTGTGTTGAGCTTGATTTGCATCGGGACGCTGATGATATATGGTGACTTCGGTCGAGTGTGCTTGGCCTGGTTACCGCGCTTCCTTTGGTGAAACTCGATAGCGGCAGCAGAATCCTGCTCGACGGGATATTGCTCCTCGTAGGCAGTAATCTCTGCCTGCAGCTTCTCGTACTCGGCAGAGTTGAGCCATGCATTTTCAAAGTCCTCGGCTGTGCGAGGTACACGACTTTCCACCCCAGGCTTGGCTCGGCGTTCCCCGGGGTTGGTCACAGAAGTTAGGAAATCTCCGGTGGTCTGTCGTGGTGGGCATACCCAGCCCTGATGCTCAAAGTAGGACTTGGCAGCGGCAGCAGGTCCAAAGAAGATCTCTCGACCTTCATATAAAACAACCACCTTATCGAAAACGTCGTAGATGTTTTGACTGGCTTGATAGGCAGCCACGGCGTGAGCAGAGCCAGTCAGGTCCGAAAACAAGCGAAGTGATTCGACAAACTTCAGTGCAGTGGCAGAATCCAATCCGCGTGTGGAGTTGTCCCAAGCACCCAGAGGAGAAGCAGCGAGGGCCATCTCAGCAATGCTAACTCGCTTTCGCTCACCACCGGACACACCGCGAATAAAGTCGTCTCCGACGCGAGTATTATAGGTATGGCTCAAGCCAAAGACTGCCATAATCACTTGCGCCATGTAGCGGGCATATTCTGCGCGGGACATGCCCTGGAAGCGATGGGAGGGTGTTCGTGCAGCGGCCGCAAACTCCATAGTCTGTCCGACTGTAAGATGAGGGAAGTGTCGGTCAACCTAGAACATGGAACACGTTAGTTAACCAAGGGCTAGTGATAGTTATTTGATAGTTATCTGATAGAAATCCAATAGAAATCCAATGGAAATCTAACTTGCGTACCTCTTGGTTGTATACCACCTCACCCTTAAACTCTTTAACCATCCGCGATTGAGGAATGCCTATAGTATTTTCGTTAGTAAGGCCAGAAGCGAGTATAAAAGGTTACTAACCATTATAATGAATCACACTGTTTGAATCAAGCTCCAGGCCATGGGTTTCCCCGCATAGTGACTTGAGGAATGTACTGCATCCCGCACCGGGACGACCCAGCACTAGCAACAGTTCGCCTTTCTTGAGTAGACCAGAAAAGCCCTTAAGGATCCGTCTTCGAGGAGCATGGGACTCGCGAATTATCTGCGGCAAACGAAGGGGTGAAGACAGCAGAGAGGACACCGTCTCCTGGAACTGTAAGGCAGCACCAGATCCATAGACATTCAGGTTCTTAAAACAAATGCCCATATTCTGCCCCTTATGACCATCTCTGCCAACATCGGTCATAGCCGCAGCTAGCCATTTCTGCAAGTTGAAATTTGGGGACTGAGGATTGAGCGATGGATCATGTTCTGCGACGGATGCTAGACGATGGGTAGGAGCAAGGGATTGTCGACGTGATTGTTCCGTCGCGATGCGTGTGAGGGTCTCAATTTCATTTTGTTCGATTAGGGAGATGGGCTCGTAAACAGGCTCTTTACTCTGCAAAGACACCTTGTCTTCGTCGAGTGTATCTGAAGACATGATGCTGAGACGTGCAAAAACAAATGCCGGTCTGGGTGGGAAAAACAGAATTCAGGTCAAAAGGATTAGATGACGGGTGGGATGCAGACTTAGGTAAATGTTAGCTGTTTCCGGTGCAGATCCCATTCTCACATTCTCGTATTAAACTTATGTGCTCGATAAGCACTAACGAATCATTCTTTATGGAATCGGCTACGCTAGTGATTGCATTTGTGGATCTCTCGGGATCGGGGAGACAAAATCGATCCCGGAGCTTCGACTGGCCGAAGCCCACCTTGCTACGAGGATTGCAATTCGCTTCGGCTTTCCAATACCCGAACGGCGCATTCCACCAGATTCGATCCGCTTCCCTGATTGGTCTCAGAAGAGCCTCGTTAATGGGCGGACTAGGCAGAAATCGAACTCAGCCCTGTTTGGCCGCATTTTGGTGTTCCAGCTGACGTAATTATCGTAAAAAATCGGCATAAATGGAATATAAGAGACGCATAACTACGCACTGGGGACCCGAGCTTAGACATGATTTCCCAGATCCCGCTCAGAACCCGTGGACCCGCCGAATTTGACTTCAACGCTGCTTTCGTCCTACGGGGAGTCGGAAGTCTCAACGGATCAAAATGCATTGGGTCCGGACCACTCTTGATCTACTGTAAGTGTACCTTGAGAGTCTACGACCTGCGGTGTCCATAAATGAGTATATGTACCTTGCATATCTACTTCGGTACCTTACCTCCATTGCATAAGCCATACAAGTCCTGAATAAACCAGAAACACTGTTTAAAGTACCTTTCAACTTTCAGGGCGAGCACAAGATATGGCCTACGTGTTTAAAGATTCCGCAGGGTGCAGGTCACGTCCAGAGATGCCCATATGTAGACTTTCACGGCCTTCCGTTCAACACAGCAGGTAGATTAATAACTCAATAACTTGTTCCACAATAAGCATAACAGATAAGGTACTCAGCCATGAGGAGCCTGTCTTCTCTCTCTTGGCTAGTGTCTGTAGGGTGGCTAACTAATGGCTGTCTACGCACCATGATAGATGTGGAACCTTGGCGCCCAGGTCAAGATCTACTTGACCACTCGGAGGTAACTCGGAAGTACATAAAATGACCGATCCCTATCGACATAGCATATGAACGTGAATGCCTATGACGCACAAAACGATGTGGGCCACGCCAAGATATTTCAGAAACATTGAGATATTCAAGCTCCCACCGAAGTGGAATCGATGATTTTGACATTTCAAGCGAGCAAGGTGGATCCAAGCTAGTCATCTAGCGGCTAGCGCAGACCGAGATTGTTGTTGAAGCCTTGAGGCTCAAACGGCAAAAGAAAAAGCAAAAAACACGTAAAGCGCCAATTTTCCTATCCACGAAAAATTGCACACTCTATAACTAGTCAGCCACAATGGCTCCTTCTATATCTTCTATAGGAGTTCGTCTCTACACAGCCATTTCCGTGACTCTTCTAGCCCTATGGGCAACAACCGCTCTCGGCTTTACTGCTCTCGACATCCTCAACATCAACAGCAGCCTCGTGGGACCCATCGCCTCAATCAGTCTACTCACCTACCTTGTCTGTCGCTTAATCGTGTTCTTACAGCCTGCCCAAAATGGCTCCATCGCACACCTCCTAACCGCACCACGTCGCTCGCGCAGCGAGGCATTTGCGATGCTCCTATTCTGCTGCGCCTGGCTCTACGAACTGGTCTCCAAGGCCATGTTGATGTTCTTCATGACTATCTTTGGTGGGGCTATTGCGGCTGCTATCTACAATGATAAGCTTGAGCCTATCGAGAATCTCAGTGATTCGGATGTAGAGGGTACTGCTTTGGCGGAGATTGACGAGTTCAAGGAGATGGCGGGCGTTGACCCGGTTGAGATCTTCAGACGGATTCCACCTAAGGTTTTGGTTTATTTTGCTGTTCTTGTTTGGGTGAACTTTGGTACGCTGAGTCTTTATGTCCTGAGGCTTGCGTGGAGGTCGGTTAAGGTTGTTTTTGGGGCGCCGTTGGCTCCTGTCGATGTGGGAAAGCAATGATATGTGGGTATAGGCATGATTGAGGAATGCCCAACTTTTGTGGATATAGATTGGACTTTGGGATTATGTTTCCTATTCTGGTCTTAGACTTGGCGTTATATCATGGGGCCATTTTTTTCCCCTGTGACGATGACCGGCAAGGACGAAACAGAAAATAAAAATCTTAATTCAAACATTTGATTCCCGTATGGCAGGCTCCGTTATATGAACGTCGGAAATATATTTCAATCTACTTCAATTCAGACTTGCATCTAGGCAGCATTCAAACAGACGTGGAAATAGCCCTGGAGACTGGCTACATGAGTACAGTAGCTGAGAACTGAGTCTAGATAACGCGTTGCCTATACATGGACCTACCTAATCACATGCGCCCAGAGAACCAATAACAGGGGACTCGGAATTAGAGCGAACATCATGGTGCAAGGAGGAGCTGGAAATGGCATTGTTTGCAACGTGAACTTGCAAGGTAGGTGATTGAACAAAGGGGACAAAGTGCTAGCGTCGGGGACCGAGGTCGTGCAGCTAAAGGCCGTGAGAATTGATAGGAGGATGCCAAGACCGAGAGTGGTTAGCAAGACTCGTAAAACGGCGGCAGAAGCAGCCTATCGTTAAATGTAGTATTCAATTTAATCTAGCCTTTTGGCCTAGCGAGAAAACCTCCGAACCCACATAGTTGGTTTGACCCTTTTTATTCTTTATCTCTTACTTCGCCCTTACTTTGCTCTGCCTCGTATGTTTTCTTATACCTATCCTTATATCGTCCGTAATACACTAGTCCGTTTAATACGTAGGATTAAAAATAATCATGTCCTTTTGCTCTCTGTCACCTACCGTAGGAAGGGCGAAAAGTAATATAATTGGTTCTCGATTTTTGACCTGCTAACCCCAATCGTCCGCCGTAATCGGACGCTCGGACCAGCGAAGCTCTCCATCAAATCCGAGTCCCGACTTCTCCCTGAACAGAAACCTAGTCACAATGGACCCTGACGCCAGCATCCCGGAGCCTGCTCCATCCGTCTTCAACTACGTTCTCTCCTTCCTCCTCGTCGGCGTAGCATGGGGCTTCACAACACCCTTCATCCGACGCGCCGCAGCAGACTTCAATGCGCGACAAGAGAAGCAAGCCGGGTCAACCTCGAATCGCGGACGATCCACCCAAAGTCCTACGGTACCAGGACTTGACGGCGAAGAGGAACAGGAATTACTTACGCCCGAAGAGCAGGATAACGAAGGCGTTCGAAGGAGGAGTGGGAGTCGGCAGCGTCATGATGAAGTAGCCGCGCAACGGGATCAAGACGGAGAAGAGGATAATATTCCTATACCAGCGTGGCAGAGGTCGCCGGCTCAGCGGTCGTGGCTGCGGGCAAAGACCGTGTCTGTCTTTTGGACGGTGGTGAACCTCCTGCGTACGCCGGCTTATTCTATTCCGCTGGTGATCAATTTGACCGGTAGTGTGTGGTTCTTTCTTCTTGTTGGGAAACATGGTATGCTTTTGCGGTTCTCTGTTGATGGTTAGTCTTGGGGGACTATACTGATGTCGTTGCAGAGCTCTCGCTGACAGTGCCGCTTGCCAATTCGAGTGCTTTCTTGTTCACTGTGCTTGGCGAGTGGTACGTGGAGCATAAGGCGATTGCGAAGGAAACGTGGCTGGGCTTGTTTCTGGTCTTGGGTGGCATCGCCGTATGCGTGCATTCTAAGAATCAGACTGGTTGACCTATGTCCTTGATGGACGAGTACCGGCTACCATGGGTAAACCAGCAAGAACAAAACTTGCAAAGATATATACAAATTTCATATATGCCGAATGGCTTTTCTGGTTTTCTGAACAGTACTGCTAGCTTCGTCTTCAATAGATCTACTACAACGCAAGGCTACGTAGGGCTCTTCTGACGCTGCGATATTATGATTTGGCAGCACGGCAGGCGACAGAGAGAAAAGGGACACAATCATTTTCAAGTCCTACGTATGGAACGACTAGTTTATTACGGAAGGTAGAAGGATATAAGGAAACATATGAAATGAGACAAAGAGCAAAGTAAGGGCAAAGTAAAGGTAAAGTAAGAGGATAGAGAAGTAGATATTAAATAGTACTCCAACCTTAAGAGCTATAGGAATTAAGTAGAAAACGGAATGCTAATTATTCCCTTGGAATCTCTATATACTCTGGGTAGGCGGAAAATATTATAGTGAAACGTTTAATACATATAGAGTTATGCCCCTTTGCTCTCTTCGCCTGCTGCATCCGTTTGATTGAATGTGCTTTTGCCGTTACTGACAATCTGATCGATCGCAGTGTGGATGTAAGTCCTCCATTCATGTTGGAGGCCAGGAAGGTTTAGGCCTTGGGGCAGAGGAGCGTTGGGGTAGTTATTGTAGTAAGCCTACCACCGGCCCAGCAGGTCGTAGATAGCCTCGAAAGTGGCGAGATTTTTGCTCGAAACGTCCAGTTCGTTCATGTAGTCGAAAAAGACTATGCCTACCAACACCGTGTTTATTTTGCTTCGGTGTGGGGGCTCTTGAGGAACGCTTCGTGTCATGAATACAATCGTCACTATCACAAGAGGGCCTCGGCCCCAATTTTCCAGTCTCGACAGGTCAAATGTGAGGGAGCCAGCATCGTGGGTGACTGGGAAACGTTGCTTGCAGATGACCTCGAAGAAGGAAGTGACTCAACAACCATGGAGGTTTAGATCAGCTTGACAGAGTCCTCTTGCTTATTGCTTATTTATCGTAGGCTATCTTACAAGAATGATCGTCTTCTCAACAACACCGACAACCTTTTGCTCGGGCTTTTGTGAGGGTCGGCCAATTCATCCTTGGCAGTACCTAGTGATGCGGGAATCTAGCTTGGTGCCAATTGGGTCTACGTGGTCTCACTCTCTATTATCTTCTCATAAAGCATGATGCAAACCTGGTCACATCTTTACTACGTACCAAGAGAGGGAGGATGGATATACGAGCATAGGTAAAAGAAAAGAGGTGTCTGCTGTGACTGGATATCAAGCTGATTGTTCTTATGTTAGACAAAACACTTAAAGTGCCAGAAACACATTTTCCTGCCCTCTGCACAACATATTCTTTAGCGTGGAAGAAAATGGATCCTGATGCCGCAGTCTCAACGGAACCCACAATTCAGGGCGCCATAAGGCTTGCGGAACAGATAAGTTTCCAAAAAGGCGGTATGCACGGCTTTCATCACAGGTAGCTTACACTTAATTGGTGGAGCGCTCAGTCTGTTGCGGCCTTAGTTTTGCAAATCGACTTCTTTTGATTTCCACGACCTTTGAACGCACATGTTCACCTTTCTATTTTCTTGTGTTATATTTTTGGCTTAGCAGCCAGTACACACAAGTTCTCCGTTGCCGAAAGTTCACCGCACGACTTAGTTTAGCAGCTTCTCTGAGAGGCCGACGACCGAGGAAGGCTAGAATAAGCGGTATGTAGAAGAAAAATGGGGCTCAGGGTAGATATGATTGCGGGAAGATTGCGAAATCAATGCCTGGTTGAGGGCAGAAGGGCAGAAATAGTCCGCCACGGAAAACGAAGTCTCGGAACGATGAAAATGGCAAAGATAATTGTTGTTGCCACCCGGCTGGCTAAGTAGGTGTCGCCAATTCAATTTGGCCTTTGCTGCGTCTCCAGAGGCCTGTGAGGCCGCTGGCTTTTGGTCAGCCTTATCCAAGGCGTGACAAACTCCTTGCATCGTAAGAAGTCCGTCTTCAACCCAGCATCTCCTGGTGATATCTTCCAAGAACACATTATTCGTATTTGGAAGTTTCTCAGCAGCTGGCCACGCCTTGAATGTCTTGGACTCTGATCGTCATCTAGGTCGGTCTCGATTTCGGGTACAACGTAGAATTCGTATCGGCATCCGGAGGTTGACCTCGTATATCATCGAGCCGAAGCGCGCAATGTCGAACTTGACGGAAACCAAGTTTCAGATACGAAGTTGACCATGTCCTTGTCGTTCGAAACAATGATAGACTCGGTGAAATCGCACATTTGGAGATAAAGACTCTCGTCGAGCAGGAAATTTCGTGTCGCGATGTCAGCAATCAATACCCGCCGTTCGTGTACTCGACGGATGATATGCGCAGCTTCCTGGAGCCACCGTAATCGTTGAATGCTGTCAACGCTATCACCATGAGCGCGCAGATAGCCGCTGAGTGACCCCTGGCGTAGATATGGCATTCGAATTTCGGTATCGGAGACCTGATAGGGCTTTATCACGCCTTGGACATGCCCAAGATGGCAATACACAAGCCCCTCACGTTTTATCGATTGTTAAGCTCTATCGTTTGCTCCAAGCGGATGATTGTTGTCATGGACGCGTCCTCGGGCGCAGTCCAAATATTGGCAGTTTTCACTGCAACATTTTCGAAGCGCATCACGCGTCCATCCCGGCGAAGACCAATTACTTCAGGTCCATCATTATTGTTCATGTTTGATGTATTCAGCGAAAACAGCTCGCTTGTGTGACATCCTCATTACTAAGCATATAAAAAGTGTCGGGAGGCCTAGCAAGACTGAAAGTAGGCCTACTGATGGAGCGAAAGCGATGGAAAAGTTCTTGCAAAAGGAAAGAAACTAGTTAACTAGTGGTCGTGATAACTAAAGCACAGGAGCTGACTAGACCAAGCGGAGGCGGACCAATCAGGGCTTTTTGTTCTGCCGGCCGGCCCTGAGGCCTCACCGCCGTCCCATTAAATCACCCGACTAGCACGTGACCATAGAGCTAGCACACAGCATCATTATGGATTCGTCATCAGTTAACTAGTTAGTTACCGGGTCTGCCGGACAGTCGTTTGAGTGCAGATGATGTAATTGACTAACTTCATGTCACTATTTGCTTTTTCGCCTGCTGTTAACTCGACTATCGACTTTATCATTACCACTACTCTACTTTGCTAGGCCACGACTTTAGCATATTATTTGTCTAGGAATTTGTCTTCTTTTGCGAGTCGAGACTCAAAGATGCTCAACAGACTATTCCATCCCGCCAAGCGCGTGTCTGAGGATGACAGCCAAACCGAGAGTCTTCAAAGCGATGAAAAGTGGACAAGTCTGAAGCTTGCTCGGAAGCCGATAGCAGCTCGATTAATCGATGAAATAAAGAAACGAAACTACATAGTGTTGGGCCCCTACACTAAGCTTCGCTCAATCTCTTCTTTTCTTTTCCGGGCCAAAGAACGACAATTTTTTCGGATACTCTCTTTACAAGATGGTCTCCTAGACGAGATCTACCACTATCTTCCCCTGGTCGACAAAGTTTGCCTATCTCTTAGCTGCCAAAAGCTCTTTCGCCTTTTTGGCACGATTACAAAACACGAAGAGATGATTTTTCCACGGCTTTTGCGCCTTCGAATCCCTATCCTTTGCGTGAATAGCAAAGATGTGCCACGTAACCAGCTTCTACTACGACTTGAGAATTATGACTGGCTATACTGTTCGCAATGCTTAAAATTGCATCCGCGTAGGGAGTTCAGTAAGGATTCCCTGAAAACTACGGCCCTGGAGAGATCTTGCGCAGACTACGCTGGGATATTTGATCTCTGTCCATGCTATTCATGGACTATTCGAATGCGACAAAACATAATTGATCGCCTTGAGCAGATATCTACAGATACACCACCCTCGGACCAGACTCCTATGTTAAGCCATCGCTGCTCCTTTAGTATAGGCCCTGGATACAATGTCCAGACCTCCACCTTAATCTACATCAGCGTAAGGGGGTTATCAGTGAACACTCGATACACTATGTGCCTTCCTTCGCCAGATACTCACATCATACCTGACCCTGTCTTTGCCTGTCCTCATATTGACCTATCGTCTCTAAACATCACAGAGAAATATTTCAATCTTTGTCGAGGCTGTTCGTGTCTTATTACGAAAGAAGCTACTGGTGTCTTTAGAGTGGTACGGTATTTAGGGGGATCCAAAACGCCTATAGATGATCAATGGCTCCGTCAGTGTCGGCTCACTGGGTTTGCATTCTCACAGAATAAGAAATATTGGTAAGTGAATAACAGACTCCTCATACCAAATAAGCATATTCCTTATCTCAATCTTCCTAGGCCTTGCTCGCAGAACCTGCGCAAAGAGATGCGAGGTATTTACGGTGAATGGGAAAGGGAATACCATCTCCAAGAGGATCAAAAGCACCAACGTAGGCTTCGGTGGTTTCGCAGAGCTCAACGGCCTTCTAATTTTGAACCAGTGGACTCTGGCGTCATTGTAGCCTCGGCATGCGTTATAGTGGGATTCCCACGAGAATGAAAGAGAGGACCGGAGAGAAAAGTTTCCAAGCTTCAAAAATTGAGCAACAGGTCTTCAGCAAAGGACTGCAGCGTCTATGGACTTTGTATGTTAAATTTCCTTCAAAAAAAATTAGCTCTGGTGTACAATTATTGGAGTAGAACTCTGTCTCCCTAATATACCATCGTCCTATGCCCACCTTCCTTGTCGATGGGTTTTCGTAGACAAGCGAGGAGATTCCTGCTGCTCGGTTTTGTTTTCTTCTCTCCTCATGTTCCATGAACGCAAACTCACACAAAGATAAGTATTCCCATCCATCAAAATGGCTGATATCTCGATTATAGTCTCGTGCATTTCCCTCCGTATATCAGTGACCATATTGCTCCCTGTCAAAGAGTGGCTACAGCAACTTGCTCTCTGGCTTTGGCCAAAGTCAGAAGAGGGAGTTGTGTCAATCAATCCAGCTGCTCCGCCCAATTCTGAGTTAAGCCAGCTTGCAAGCACTAGGGATGCCCTTGTCATGCTTCTTCGCGAGGAGCTGAACCAGTTGATCTCTGCACTGGTCGCCGACAAGCTTGAATGTCAATCTAGGCAGATGAACACGGACCTTGGTCGTGTTGGAGAGTCCAAACTCTTAGCTCTGCTGCAACTGGTGGCACACTGCCGGCTCACTGACGAGAAGTATCCGGGGAGGGACGATGATTGTAAAGGTTGGTGAGTAGGGAAGCTACGGAGAGCTCTAAAAGAGGCCGGCATTATAGTTGCTGGTTGAATTGCAACGGAGACAATATTGCAGATGAAGAAACAAATGATATGGATGCTGCTTCAGCTTGAATACTGCAATGAGACCGGTTATTTGGTTATTTTCTTATGTCACCAAAATCCCTGTAGATTGCGCATACACAGGGAGTCAGGCAATGCACAGATCTACACACGTTTAGTTTGATCAAATATGAAAAGCCAAAGTGATTCCAAGGCTACTGTTGGAATCCCTCGGCGGTGGAGAATGCTGCCCTATCGGACTCCGCACACGATCTCTCAGTCTTATTGACTCTTGATCTCCACCTTCCGCCCACTCTTGTGCGATGATTCGTTTCTTTTTTCTCCCTACCCCACTTTTATACTATAATGTGGGACACAATTATGTATAACTAGATGAGAGTAGATTAGTGTCATAGCACCATTAATCTAGTGCTAGAATGCGTCGTTGCCATCGACGAGGTTGGGGTTCTTTTTCTATTTCGTAGGTCCCGCCCAAATCTTTGATTGTTTATTCGTACCGTTTCAAATTTAGGCATTTTAGTTCTGTTGATTTCCAGTGGGTATTGGTACGTGTAAACGGTGAGCCAGTGAAAAGACTTCATAACTATCGAGTATCGACGACAGCATACAACCGAAGATTTCTGGAGAATCCATGATTCACCACCGCTACACCATTGAGCAGTTACAAGCAATGAAAATGGAAGTATAAGAATTAGTGATAATAATAATAGCTTCAAGAGCAGGCTCCGCTATCCATGCCAGTTGAATGGTCGAGACACGATCAGGGTACCTCCAAAGGCTCCAGAGGACATTCGCCGTAGGGCCCGCCATACACAATGTAATTGGCCTCCATTCCCTTGCTCAGGTGTGTCGTAAAATGGCAGATCAACTGCCACCAACCTGGGTTGTACGCAGTCATCAAGACGGTAGTCATTTGCCCGGGATTCAGGGTGACAGTTGGCAAAGTGGCCCCGGAGACTGGATCAAGGACATTGTCGCCGTGCATGTGGAACACATGTGTGTCGAAGCCCATGTCGTAAAGGTACCAGATGACATTATCGTTGACACACATCTCAAAAGCCGGGTTATTTGCGTAAATGTAGCCGTTCAACTGCGCATTCGCAACATATCAATTCTGTATGAAAAGAAACGGGAAAAATAACTTACCGGGAAGAAATTTGCCGCCATTGTAGAAGTAACATTGGTCTTCGGTGTGTTGATAAACTGTGGATACCAAATGCTGAAATTTCCCTGACCACGAGAAATGGTTGGATACTGGTATGACAGATTTGTGACCTGCGACGCCAGATCAGGGAGGTATTTCCGGACGTTGTGCAGCGCGAGGAATGAGTTCCACTCTTGATTGTCCGAGTAAAGGAGGACGAATTCACGGTTTTGCCTCATCACCGTCTCCATTTTCCCGCGCCGGTAGATTATGACAGGTCCAAAGCCGCCAGCGTCTTGATCTTGGTACACGCTGATGTATGGATGGTAGGCCAAGATTCGGCTATCGTGCTGGCCATTCGGACCAGATGTTTCTGGAACAACTCTGTGTAGAAATTGATCGTCAGTCTTGAGTAATGATTAATGACACCTGAAACCAACGCACCACTTGTAGACAAAACATCCACCTGGAGGAACAGCGTCACCAATTGTAATACTGCTGGACCCATTGTAATAAAGGCTGCCTTCTGACTCCTTGGTGTAGAAAAGGCCCATATTATGCATGCTCGAGTAGAAATGCTTCATTTTGTTGACGAACATGATCTGTTGAAGTTAGTATACTTACGCACGGCTCAAGATAAAAGAGCATAGGGAAGCTCACTTCGATCAAATCACCAACTTCAGCACGGATGATTGGGCCTTGGAACCCGGCCCAGGGTGGTTGCTCGGATCTCTCCTCGAAGGTAGCATCGGTGTATCCCCTGTAGAGCGCCTTGTCGTACTTGGTGCCGATGCTTGTGTTGGATCGAATGTATCCCCATGTCTGGGCTCGGAAGGACTCTTCCATCGGAACACCAAGCCAGTTGTCCCAGCCTGCTCAATGAATATGTCAATGAGAAAAGGGCACTGTAATCTTCCGGAGGCGCCTTACCTGTCGGTGCATAATCCCACTCCTCGACTTCCGCCGCCACGTAGTAGCGCCGAACATTCCCCGAAAAATGGAAAGTCGGAGGAACATAGTACGGCAACTGACCATTCAGGCGGGCTTCGCATTGCTCCCAAGGATCTTCATTGACAGACGCAGCTGGTGCCGGCGCTGCAAGAACGCTGATGGCCACTGCAAGAAGGGCGGATAAGAGAGAAAAAATGTTCATTCTCAATGTGCAGCTGAGCGGTAACACGTAGAATGTTGCCTTGTCGGTGAAAAGGAATAATAGAATCGTGAATCGCATGAAGGGAGTGCTATAAAGATTGTTGACAGAGTTGAAAGGCATAGGCAATTCCGAACGAGGAAATAGCGCACCCTTCTGTATGAGGAGGAAGCTGCATTCCAGCATCATGGAGCCCGTCGGTGCCTGGTAGCGGTTACGCCCCCACTACGACTCTTACTTGGACACGGAATAGTTCATTTCTCCAAATTACATACTCCACACGTCAAAGCGGATCCTCGGAAAAAGATCGCCGAGATAAGATCAAAAGATAACAACCCCCGGAACCGCATCCCATCACCAACATTCCAAAAATGAACTCCCTCCACGCGCGCTCCATCTCGACCTCCCATCCACGCAACCTCCTCCTAACCATCGACGCCTTCGGCACCCTCTTCTACCCCTGCCCCTCTGTCCCAGTACAATACGCCATGACCGCGCACGAGTTCGGGCTCTCACGCACCGCCATCACCCCGGCCAAACTCAAAAGCGCCTTCAAAGACGTCCTCCGCGCACAATCCAAGCGCTATCCGAATTACGGCCGCGCTGATGTTCTTGGTGGGAAATATGGTGGACCGAGGCAATGGTGGGAGGAGGTGATTCGGGGTAGTTTTGCGCGCGTTTTGGCGCCAAGTCAAGGGGGATCTAAAGAGCAATTCGATCTTCCTCTGGGTATGGTGGATACTTTGATTGATCGCTTTGCAGGACAAGGAGGGTATACGCTGTACGAAGATGTTGTGCCGTTCTTTGCGCGTATGCGGGAGATTAAAAACTCGTCGACACGACGTTTTGATCGAGTTGTGCTGGGCGTGATATCTAATTCTGATGATCGGGTTCCTGCTGTGCTCAAGGCGATGGGTTTGCGTGTTGGTAATATACGCGCGGACCAGGATTTGTCGAGTATTGAGTTGCCTGGCTTTGAGCAGCGAGGAGGTGATGTGCAAGGTGCGGGTGCTGGTAGTTCCGTCGATCTGGATCTGGATTTGGTGATAACGAGCTATGAGGCTGGTGAGGAGAAACCTCATCGGTTAATCTTCGATGTCGCAAAACGGCAGGCAGGGTTGGGATCTACTTCGGCCGGAGTGGATGAGACAGATGACTGGGTTTGCGTGCATGTTGGCGACGACTATGAGAAAGATTACCGTGGTGCAATCGATGCTGGCTGGCAAAGTTATCTGCTCCCTCGTGGAGATGGACAACATCATCCGGCGAGGACTATTCGCTCATTGGTGGATTTGATTGACGAGCTGAAAATCGGTTCATCTGGTTGAGTGTGGATGTACTATCAGGTATTGTAAGAGGGCTACAGAACAGTTGCAGACTACCAGCAAATCAAAGACTATTAGTTAAACCTTGTATTCATTTTACAGAGAGAATCCAACGAACGGCCCCTTCTTTGGAAGTCTGTTTCTATAACTTAGAATTAGGTTGTTAGACTTCAACTAGGGGCTCTCGTGGTCTAGCGGTCTTGCAGAATGTCACACAATGATCTGATCATACTTTCTATGTCTCGAGATGAAATGGGATACCCTAGGCAGTCCCGATGCAATTGCGTACATCTAATAGTAAATGATAACACTCAAACTCCTACCCCAATAAAGTTATAAAGATATCAAACGCTATCCCCAAGCATACGTACGTGATCCCATGGCATGAGTAAAAGCAACCGTGAATATAATGAGACAGAGACCCGCTCAATCCCATTGTCCCTTACCGGCTAACGCACCCAATCCACCACCAGCATGTTTGTTCAACAGCTTAGCAATACTAGCGCCGCCACCCCGCTGCTTCTTGCGTAGTTGTTTCTCGCGCTCATGTTCACGTGCGGCAGTGTATGAGTTGACAGCTCCGCCCCTCTTCGGACCAGAGGCACCAGGCTTGGTGACGCGATTAGCTGAAGAAGTGCTAGATTTGGATGAAGTTGAGCCTTCAGCGACGCGGCGGAGAAGCGGTGGCGGACGGAATCCAATGGGGCCGTCGGAGTTGCCGCCGCTGTGGAAGGCCATTTTGCCATTGGCAGATCCTGATGAAGTAGAGGCGGAATTGGATGATGCTTGGCGAAGCAAAGCGAGACGGTCGACTACAGGGCCGCGAGTGCGGCGCGGGTTGGTAGGAACAGCAAAGCCGTCCCTGGACTGTGATGCTCCATCATCCGAATAAGCTTCCTCGGCACCGGAGATGTTTGAGTCCCCTTCTGCCTCGGCTTCGTCATCCTCAACGGAAGCGTCCTCGTGGAATGAGTCATATTCGGGAGTCTCTGTCAGGAAGGACAGGGTTTCACGGATCTCGGCCAGGGTGGCGGGCTTCTTGGACATTGCACTGGCAGGTGTGCGGCGAAGATTAGGTGGAGGTCGGTTGGTAGCATCTTCGGCAGTCGGTTCGAGGGGTCGCTTGCGCTTCTTGCTATCCTGTGCTGAGTCGGCCGGTCCCTGAGATGCAACATCCTGTGATTCGCCTTGAGAACCACCATCCGTCTCTTCCAGGAAGTCTAGCTCGATATCGTCCTCGGCATCACGATCTTCGATGGCTTTGAAGAAAGCCGCCTTTTTGGGATTCTCGGCCAGTTCACCGATCTTGTCGTCTGCAAGTAGAGCCCGGCGCATCTTAGCAAACTCACGCTGCTTCTCGCGCCGACGCGCCAGACGCTCGTCGTCCGAGTCATCAAGGTCGAGATCATCATCAGCACCACCGCGACGACGGCGGAGAGCTCCGGTCGTGATATCTCTCATCAGTTTGGCAACATCCTTCTCATCGCGGTTCCGTTGGTGGTCACTATTGGTCTTTGTCAGTAGGCACTCATTTCAAAGCTAGTAACCGTAACATACGCATTCAATGCAGCAAGTTGTTGTTCATCAGCAACCTCGCCGCTCTGGTCATTGATCATTTGCCGATCGTAGGCATTCTCTTCGCCGTCACTTTCGTCACTGGCGCCTCCAACGCCCGCGTATTCATCTTCGGATTCCTCCGCAGCCTCATCGACAATGTCCTTTGCCTTGCTATTCTTTTTGTCATAGAGAACTGTTCTTCTCTTCGTGGCCTTCTTCATGACATTAAAGGCATTGGCGTTGATCTCAAAATCGCCCTCATTGTCCTCTTCTTCAACAACAGATAGCTCGGCTGCACGGCCTCGTCGGAGCTGCTTGCGTTTCCTTTTAGCAACTGGTGACTGGCTCTGGCCCACAAGGACGGTATCAACAGTTGACACTGGTGGCGTTCCTTTGAAACGTTTCGCAGGATCGAATGGAGAGAATACGAAGCCTTCGTCTTGCGTCGGGTCTGGAAGCTGGGAATACTGCGAGAAGCGATGGGTGGCGGGAGACTCGGATACTCTGGCGATACTTTGGTTGTAGTTGGACATGAAGTCAGGTTCATGTGATTGTTCTTGGCTGTCTCGAACAAGGATTTCAGACTCCTCGGCACCGAGTCGGGGAACGGGCCGGCCTGGATCGGGAAGGGAGAAGGGAGCAGTTGCGGAGCCTGACTGGATGGCACCATCTTCGTCCGCCAGAGTTCCAGCAAACGCTTGAGTCAGTCCCATAGACATGTTGGGAGTCTGCATTCCAGGAAACTGGGGCCGCTGAGCAGACTGGGGTGCATTGGATGGTGGCCTGACTGGGGTCGATGGAACCTGTGGTTCCTCCTCCTCCTCGTCGTCGTCGCTGACCACACGAGTTCGACGATTACGACGAGACGCTGGGGCTTCTTCTTCAACGTCAGAGAGCGCAAGTTCGCTCTGCTCATCAGCAGAATCATCGTTTTCATCGGCTTCTCGGTCCAGGAACCCTAGCTGCCCATTCACACTTTTGCCGTCATCGTCATGATGGTCGTCTTCGCCAGACGCATCATCATCAGTACCAGAGAATACAAAGTCGTCATCATCCTCATCATCCTCATTGAGCCCTTGCGCATTCTTCCTGGCAGCTCTCTCCTGACGCGCAATTTCATCAGCTTCCTGACGGGCTTTCTCCACCAAGTTTTCGACATCGTCTTCCATAGCAGCGCGTTCTTCCGCAGTCTCGACGACAATGCCCTTTGCCCTGAGCTCATCGATATGCTCGCGCCTTTCCTTGGCAGCTTGCTGTCGAGCTCTGTACAGCAAGCTTGCAGAGAGTTCGGCGGAAGTCATCGAAGTAGTCTTGCGAGTTGGCGATGTCAAGTGTGCCAAAGCCTTAAGTCGGGTCATCGATGTAGGCTCTTGCATCTTCCTACTCGGCAAATTCTCAAAAGCAGCAATTCGACGAGCCTTGGCAGGTGACGTGATTACCTCCAGATCGTCGCTGTCCGAACCATCTTGGTTGTGCTGGGCGACATGGTGTCTGGACATTAGGACGCGAACTGAGGGCTTCGTCGTCTTGCGTGGCTCGAGCTTCGGCTTGGTGGCATTCAGCTCCGGCCCTGCAGAGGAAACAGGAGCGCCAATCAAAGGCTCTTTGAGTTCCTTGGGTGCATCATTGGCTGCAATGAAGGCTTCTTCTAGAGAAGATGCAGTGGTGTCCGCACTGTTATGTTTCTCCTCGGACTGGTTTTGGGCAGGGATGTCGGTGGTGGGCTTACCCGTATCCGAAGGTCCGAGAACAGGTGAGGTATGAGGTGTATCGTTTTTCTTTTGGGCAACTTCGCCGTCAGAAGAGTGTTGCGAGCCAGCTGTGGATGATGAATTCGCAATAGGAGCTTCCGCAGTGGGGGCATCGGGTTGCATGAAGTTAAATCTAGCAAAGAAGCTTTCCTTGGAGATCTTCTTCTTTGTTTGTGCCTGATGTGCCAGTTGCATATTTCGGCTCATCCGCTGCGTCTCCCGACTCATTTCCTCCAACGCTTTTTTGCTGGCTTTTCGCGGTTTACGGCCCTTTTGACTTAGCTTTTGAGCAGACTGTGGGTCATCAGCCTCAGTGTCCTCTCCGGAGAATATCTCAGAGCTAAATAGTTCCATCTGTGCACGCTTTGCAGCCTTTTGTTCGGCCTCGATCTTTTCACGTTCCTCGCGCTCCTTGCGTTTTTGAGCAACGAGGGCAAGGAATCGTGCGTTAGATTTCGGTTGCTCCTCTGTCTCTCCGTTTGCGTCTCTGTCATGGTTGGGTTCATCGCGTGGCGGTGTCGGCGAAAAGACGAACAAGGGCGAGGCGCTGCGAGCACGAGAGGGTGAACGGCGAGACTGATCGCTCGGAGCTGGCGACTGACTTGCTTTCCCTTTGCTCCTTCGGTTTGATGCAGCAGCGGGAAGATCATCTTCACTAGATTCTTCGGGTATGGAGCTTTTCTTCTTTGCTTGCTCTTGTTCCTTCCGCAGAGCGTTAGTTAGGCGGGAGAAAGCTGAGTTTTCTTTCGGTTCAGATACACCGGCGCTAGCTTGCATGCGAGCTGCCATGCGACCTTTGGGTCTGATAATGCCATCTGCGTCGTCCGAGTCGTCTGAAGAATCGATATGGTGATTTGGTTGACGCGTCTCGGAAGTCGATGTGCTTTTGGTAGTGAAGTCCAGCTTCGGAATTGGTCGAGATATCTTGATGGGGTTGGACTCAGTATCCGAGTCACTGTCAAATTCAGCCAGCATGGCTTTGATCTTCTGTCCCGGGGTGAGAACATTGGGCAAGTTGCCAGCGGAGGACGCGGAGCGCGTCGACCGTGGCGTGGACGATGAGGACATTTTGGATGCGTGAGGAAGGGTATCGTGAATAGAACCTAATTCGAGGGGCTAATGGATCATAATGCGGCCACTGTGAGGCAAAAAGGAGCAATTGAAGAATGGGCGCGGTGGGAGGATCCAAGGGCGCATAAGTCCAAACGCGATGCGCGTGCTTCGCGTTGCTATGCGATCCACGTGACCATTATCTTATCGTCCCAATACATGCGGAGTATCTATTATGAACAAGTTGATTGTCCTTGGAAACTGTGCTGCTCATGCTCCATAGCCATTGTGCTCATAATACAAGAGAAGTTCCCATAAAAATTTTCTGAAGAGACGCCGCAAATCCATGCGCCAATTCCCGATAGTAACAAGAAGGAAAGAGACCATATTCTGCATCCACCGCTAGATCATCTAATGTGTACACGACTGGCAGTACTGGCACGCAATTCTGCCTGCCAGAAATAATCGAAAGCAATAAGAAAAAGAAAATGCTAGATGTCGATGTCGATGCCCAGGTCCATGTCTCCGATGGCCTCGTCGTCGTTCTTCTGGTAGCTGATCATGAAGCCGCTCTTGGGCTTCTTCGGGGTCAGACCAGAGTTAGGAGTCGCGACAGAAGGGCTGTTAGTACCCGGCCTGGAAGCGTCCTTGATGGTATCGCTAGGGGTATCAGCAGGCGGGATCTCTTCTTTTGGCTTGTCGGAGACATCGTGATGAGTCTTGGCGATGGTGCGAACACGCATGAAAGGATCAGTAGAGGCTTCACCTCGTGCAACTGCGGCGGCGGCCTTTCGAGCAGCCTTTCGCTCCTCAATCTGAGCACGGCGCACATTCTCGTGATTGAGTTTCTGGTTCCGAAGGTTGATCAGGTGCACCCGCTCTGCCTCCGAGAGCGTCTTGTCGGCAGCTGGCTTGATGAGGGTAGTCCCCCAAGAGAGATTCGGGTTGAGAATCTGGTCCAGTTCCTTTTGAAGCTTCTCGACCTCGTCTTCATTGCCATTCGCTTTGGCGAACTTGAGTTCTCGTTCCAGGTCAACACGGCGAAGGACGTTCTTCTTGGCGTCAAAGGAACCTTGCTTGCGCAGCTTCTCGTTCAGTTCCGCCGCTGTAAACTTGTGGTTGATCAGGCGGTTGATATCAGCGACCTTGGAGGCTAGCTTTGTCTGAGTGGCCATTTTGACATCCTCGACGGCCAGCGTCTTTCGGTAGCGGTTATACTCAGCCTAAACGTATGTCAGTGACGAATGCAAAGTAATACTGAGAGACAACGTAACGCACCTCGGTGAACGGAGAGTCGGAACAGGCAATGAAAGGGAACTCGCGGATGGCCTTGCCATGTGCCATCTTGGCATACTGATCAGTGACAAAGGGCCGGCCATTTGTAGCCTCCATGGCATAAGGCTTGCCCGTAGTGAAGCCTGTGATCAAGCAGAGGCGGTACTCATTCAGGCCAGTGTCTATGTTGGGTCCAATATTTACGCGAGCGTAGCAGCCAGTGATAGCCTCATCGAACCCAGGGTAGAAGCAGACTTGGGCAAAGTTGCTTCGACCAACACGAGCACGCTGGATGTCTCGGAGCTCGACGGGCGGGTCGTCCTTGGGGATGGAGGGAGAGCGGCGATTCTCCAGCTCGAGGTCGCTCTCGGCTTCAGCATCCTCGTCAGACATGTCAGAGCCTAGCGAGCGGGATCGTCTGCGGGACTGTGGGGTATCGCGGCGGCGCAGTTCATCTCGCTTGCCCTTTTGCTCGCGCTGACGCTTGTAGGCATCGATAGCAGCGGATGTTTCTCCAACTTTGCGGCCGCCCAGGGTCGTCTTCTGTCGAGAGCTCTTCCGCTGGTTGTCATCTAGACCAGCAGATCCGGCCTTGCGCTTGGCCTTGGCAGCAGCACGCTGTTCATCACGTTCTCGCGAGGCTAGGAGGCGGCGCAGAGCCAAGTCCTGGTTGTGGCGATCCACTTGCTGGGCACGCTCTGAGAGTAGCTCCTCACGTTGAATCTCGGGCATCTCCGAGATCTCCTGCTTCTCCTTCGCAGAGTAGTATAGCTTGTCATAAGGGAAAATGGGGCGGTCTTCTTCGTCGATGGCATCTCCTCCTTCGGAGTCTGATTCGGACATTGCGGCGGACTGGAGAGAGTGTTGGGACCCTGTTTCAGAACTGTCATGCGCATGATTCAATCAGTGAATGTTTCATATGTGGCCAGGAAAGGTGACTCACATTTCACCATCCTCTTCATCCTTCGCTTTCCGCGGCCGACGAATAGCTTTGGCAGTTCCTTTGAGACCCATAGCTGCTGGTGACTGGGGAGCAACAGAAGGTGCTGGAGAGTCGATTTTCTGTTGCGGGGGAGGCGAGTTTTCCTCCTCAGAGTCACCAGCCAGAGCCAGCAGCTCAGCATCCAAATCGTCCGCCATTATAAAAGCTTATCTTGCCCTTAGGATTTCCGGCCTTTCAAAGTGCAATTGCGCTATATATTGACCTCCAATGAATCGTTCCTTCCAAAAATTAAGGCAGGTTGCGAGGCCTAAATTCCTCCTGGCGACGAGGCGCAAAATATTGTAGAATCCCAGGGGACCTGACCGAAATGGCCCACCAAAGACCCGTATATCGATAGAGACAGTGTCCCCCACAGCAACCGGAAGTCTGTACAGGCAGTGACGGCGGGGAGGTGAGGATGTCGATGGAGATGAGTGAATGTCAGTCGCAAGTTGGCCTTTGCCGGCGGTTCATCACGCCCGGGCGCCAAGACCACAAGCGCGCGTCTGCGCCAAGCTTTCGACCACCACGGAATTCGGCCCAAGAGTTCACTTGCTCCGATGGCTTCAATACGGACAATGGAATCGATTCACACGCTACCAAGATGCCTCTTGGCTCAATGTCGACGTCCATCTACAACACTATCCCCGGTCTACCTCGACTTTCTCGCCCCGACAGCTGTACGCGCCCAACGCCGATATGCGTCTACCGCCGGCACTTCCGGTCCCGCCAAGCCTCGATACACCCTCAGCAAGAAGCAGCGAGAGTTCCTCGAAAGCGCCCTACGCGTCAATCAAGCTGGTGAACTCGCCGCGACCCTCATATATACCGCCCAAACCCCCCAAGTGGTTCGCTCCCACCCACACCTTCGGCCGTTGATGAAGCACATGTACGACCAGGAAGCAGGCCACCTGAAGATATTCAACCAGCTTGTTGCGAAGCATGCAGTTCGCCCGACCGCCATGTATCCGATATGGGAGGTGGCGGCCAGTTTCCTGGGATGGTCCACCGCCGCCCTGGGCCGTGAAGCGGCCATGGCATGCACCGAAGCAGTGGAAACGGAGATTGGATCGCACTACAATGATCAGGTTCGGGAGATCTTGTCATGGGAGGCTGATGCTGAACGGCGGGGAGAGGAGCTGGATGACGAGTTGAAGGAAATGCTGTCCACATTCCGGAGGATTCGCGACGAGGAGCTCGAGCACTTGGACCACGCTGTGGCTAATGACTCCAAAGAGGCCAAACCGTATGATCCTCTGGTGGATGTTATCCGACTTGGCTGCAGGACTGCCATTAAAATCAGCGAACGGGTTTGATGGGAGTGACAGATAATCGCTACGAGGCATGCCATCCATCATTTCCCAGGTTATGTATTCGCAGCGTGTAGCATCCTTCATCTTTTCCTCACCAATCGTCCCCTAGTATATATCAAGCGCTGTATAATTACCATGTATCAATAATGTAAAAATCACACACGACCCCACATCCACACTCGAGCCATCTAGGTAATCATGGGCCAACCCCTGGCACCGAGAAAGTATTGGGGAAGCTTTGGAGAGGCATTGGAAGAGCCCACCCAAGCAAAGTGTACAAGCTTTCAGGTGCTAACGAGCAGTCGGAGTCACAAAGCTAGAGGTACTCAAGTTGAGATGTAGACGTTCTTCGAACAGCAGGGTATCATTGAAGAAAGTGACCACCTCTCGCTCTAGGTCTATAGTGCTCGAACCCTGTCTATGACCCGGTCTGGTCTGAATACAAGTTTACTCGTTCTCTAAGTAATCCAAGAAACCCTGGGAGAATCGGACAACCTGCTGGTAGACCTCCTCAAACCCATTGGCACCGCCATAGTAGGGATCCTTGACCACCTCACCACCACCAACACGGTCATGCAGCTTGCCGCCCCTGCCAAAGTCACCAAACAAGCGCACCTCTGCCACCTTGGTATCATCGCCATACGCGCCAATCTCAGCCTCCTTCGCCGCGCGGGTGTTCTTCGCCGAAGACTTGGCATCAGCCTTCTTGCGCAGCATCGAGATCACGTATTCTCTCTCGTCTAGCAGATCCCGCAAATTGTACTTGTCCATCGCGAGCAGATAATCAAACTTCAGGAAGTCATCCCGGTTAACCTTGCGGGCGGCGTGGGTATAGTTGGTGATGTTGTGACGGCGCAGGGTCGACATGGTACGGGGATCTGGAGGTTCATCCGTGTGATAGGCACCCGTGCCGGCCGAGTCGATCTCACCGATGGCGGGGTGGGCGTTGGCGACATTGCGGAAGACACCTTCGGCCATGGGAGACCGGCCTGCGGGGTGTTAGTAGGGCACAAAAGACAAGGCGTAGGGCAAGGTTGGTAGTGGGGTCGGCTTACAGATGTTGCCCAGGCAGACGAATAAAACACTGACGGGACCTCGTTCTGATGGAGACATGGTTGAAGTCATGAGGATACACCTAGAGAGTGTAGGAGTATATGTTTGTGGCAGCCACCAGATCTCTGCGGGGCGCTTCGTTATCGATAGGCCCTCAACTCCACCATGATTCGTGCCCTTGCTGAGGTGTCTAACTATACCTAGGATTAGGGGAATATATATATGACGCGAACTACTATGATGCCATGTCGCAGTCCATCCGGGGTACTGGAGAATCCATTTCTATTCATAGTTTTCATGGACTAGCGTAAGGCAACGTAGTTAACTAAAAAAAGAAAAAGGAAAAAGAAAAAGTCAGAATCTTCAAGATGCACCGCCACCGGAGGCTGAGTCGTGGCAAGTGATTGGTCCAAGTGCCTCCCGTTGGCCCAGTGACCTGCGCCCATCCACAAACCACCACAATTCCCAGTCTCTCTTCATCCATGGATCCTCTTATGTTTCAGGGTTCGTGCCTTTCTCCATCTCCCTTTTTTTCAGATTAGCCGCTGTTGGTGTCTTGTTTTATGTCTTGTCTTGTCTTTTATTCTTGTCCTCTGTTCAGTGTCTTCTTCTATCTTTCATTGCCCTTGCGCGTCATCTGCAACTCGGCGATTTTACCCACAGGCCACAGTGGGTCCTCCACATGAACTCCTATTCGTTTGCCTCCACTCTCCACTCCATCTTCATCTGCGATCGGCCGGGCGTCGTAAACAAAGTCCTTGGCCACTTTTCTCATTTAACATTTGCTTCCATCGTGTGACAAGGTCACATCTTCCTTCCCCAGAATCACTCCCTTCTCATCTTCGCTTGGGCCATTCGCTCATTCTGAAACTGCGCCGAGAGTTTGGGGCCTGTCAGACTACTCCACTCGTTGCTCCAGGCGCAATCTCCAGCCGAGTGACCGTGCTACCAACTAGCAGTAAGCCTGAGGGACGGGCTCAATCCCACCGAACTCAAATCCGAGGCTGATAATGGCCTATAACCGAATTGGTTAGTTTCTTTCTCCTTTTCTCCTCTGGTCCTGTACGCATTTCACCAGGCGTTGAATTAGTGCTGGCCATTGTTCTTCGCATGGTTGCGTTGCGACTCGTGTTCTCGAGGTCTTGCGATTGGATTACCTGTGCTCTGGAAGCACCGTTGGACAAACAAACTGACCATGCACACTCCAGATCCCTTTGGGGACGAGCCTCATGAGCCCATGTTGAACCCTTCTCATGTTACCAGCTATACCAATCGCACCCCCTCTCCGGGCCGACCCCTAGACACTTACCAGCTTCATGATAACCCTTACGCTCCTACAGGGCATCTTCCAATGCCCTCGAGCGATCGTCTCGCCGACCAACCCACTGTGAGTATTTCCGTTGCGCGCGCACAAACACACGCCACTAACTTCTTGCCCCTTAGTACTCGGTCGAGAACATTCACAACTCCTACGGTCACAATGAAGCTTACGAGGGTCATCAACCCTACGGTTATGGGGACTACACGGTCGACCCCGAAGCTCACCACGACGCCTACTATACCCAACCTTACCAACCTGCGCACACCCCGCATGATGACTATGACCTAGGCTCGTACCCAGAGAATGGTCACACCCCTTACGACGATAATGCGCCCATGTTACAAAATGGCGAAAACCCCTTCGGGCCGGACCCATACAATGGCGAATTCCAGGATGAGCCACGCCCAACCCCGAGCCCTGCACCTATCCGACGATGGAAGACCGTCAAGGAAGTCCAATTGTTCAATGGTAACCTCGTTCTTGATTGTCCTATTCCCCCAAAACTCCTCAGCCAGGTTCCGCACGCTGAAGCCCCGGGTCGTGACGAGTTCACACATATGCGGTATTCGGCCGCGACCTGCGACCCCGCGGACTTCTTTGAGGAGCGGTTTACACTGCGCCAAAAGCTTTTTGCAAAGCCCCGCCACACTGAACTGTTCATTGCAGTGACCATGTACAACGAGGACGACTTCCTGTTCGCTCGCACCATGGCCGGTGTTTTCAAGAACATCGACCATATGTGTTCGCGAACTAGCAGTAAAACCTGGGGCAAGGATGCCTGGAAGAAGATTGTGGTCTGCGTCATCAGCGACGGTCGTGCAAAGATCAACCCGCGAACTCGTGCAGTCCTGGCAGCTTTGGGCGTGTACCAGGACGGAATTGCCAAGCAGCAGGTCAACGGCAAGGACGTGACGGCACACCTTTACGAGTATACCACGCAGATCGGCTTGGAGGTTAAGGGGACCCAGGTTCACCTGAAGCCGCGCTCGGGCCCGCCGGTGCAGATGATCTTCTGTCTGAAGGAAAAGAACCAGAAGAAGATCAACTCCCACCGCTGGTTCTTCCAGGCATTCGGTCGGGTTTTGGATCCCAACATTTGTGTGCTCCTTGATGCCGGTACTAAGCCCGGTGGTGACTCGATTTACCACTTGTGGAAGGCATTTGACGTGGAGCCTATGTGTGGTGGTGCTTGCGGTGAGATCAAGGTCATGTTGTCCAAGGGTAAGAAGCTGCTGAACCCGCTGGTCGCCGGTCAGAACTTTGAGTACAAGCTTAGCAACATTCTCGACAAGCCTCTGGAGTCAGCATTCGGTTTCATTACCGTGTTGCCCGGAGCGTTCTCTGCCTACCGGTATGTTGCTCTACAGAACGACAAGAACGGCCAGGGTCCGCTTGAGCGATACTTCCTGGGTGAGAAGATGCACGGTGCCAACGCTGGTATCTTTACAGCCAATATGTACCTGGCTGAGGATCGGATTCTGTGTTTCGAGATCGTCTCCAAGCGGAAATGCCGCTGGCTGCTGCAATATGTCAAGTCGTCGACAGGTGAGACTGATGTGCCGGACCGTATGGCCGAGTTCATTCTCCAGCGTCGTCGTTGGCTGAACGGTAGTTTCTTCGCCGCTGTCTACGCCATCACGCACTTCTACCAAATCTTCCGCAGTGATCATAGCTTCCTGCGCAAATTCGCACTGATGATCGAGTTCATCTATCAGACGGTCGCGATGATCTTTGCGTGGTTCGGTATCGGTAACTTCTTTTTGGTCTTCCACATTCTCACAACATACCTGGGCGATAAAGCGCTTCTGGGCACCGTCGGCAAGGTTTTGGGTATTGTCTTCGAATGGCTCTATCTGGCAACCCTGGTAACGTGTTTCGTCCTCGCTCTCGGTAATCGACCCGGGGGTTCAAACAAGTTCTACATGACGATGGTGTACTTCTGGATCTTCATCATGATATACCTGTCCTTCGCGGCAGTGTTCGTCACGGTGAAGTCCATTGAGACCGAAGTGGCATCGAAGCATTTTACTGTCAGCGAACTGTTCACCAACAAGACGTTCTTCTCAATCATCGTCTCCCTCGGCTCAACCTATGTGATGTGGTTCATTGCGTCCTTCATCTTCCTGGATCCCTGGCACATGTTCACCTCGTTCATCCAGTACATCCTGCTGACCCCGACCTACATTAACGTGCTCAACATCTACGCCTTCTGTAACACCCACGACATCACATGGGGTACCAAGGGCGATGACAAGGCCGAGGAGCTGCCCTCTGCGCATCTGAAGCCCGGCGGCAAGGTCGACGTCAATATCCCCCAGGACGACGGTGATCTGAACGCGCAGTACGATGCCGAATTGGCCAAGTTCGCCATGAAGCCTCCGAAGGAGGTCCAAGTCATCTCCGAGGAGGAGCGGCAGGCCGACTATTACAAGGGATTCCGCAGTGCAGTCGTGTTGGCGTGGGTATTCTGTAACTTCGCCCTCGGTGCCGTGGTCCTGAGTGCCGCCGGTTTGGAGACCTTTGACAAGAAGGATAGCAGTAACAGCAGCAGCAGTTCCACAGACATGACTCAGAATGAGCGCTCGCTGATCTACATGGAGGTTGTACTGTGGAGTGTGGCTGCACTCTCGTCGTTCAAGTTCCTGGGTGCGATGTGGTACCTGGTGGTTCGGATGGTGAGTGACCCTTTTCCATCCCATTACTCATACCCATGCTAACTTCTATCCAGTTCCGAGGCGTTTGATTTCGGCATTTCTCCCAGCGTAACGACCGTGCTACCCTGTTTCCATGATTGGTTTTTCTATATCCCCCGATTGAATTGAGTTGATTACCACGGCGGGCCCGGTGCGGTATGAATCCATGGCATGTGGAATTTGAATTCTTGTAATATGTGTGATGAACCCTTGACGGCAATTTTCCAACGTTGATGTAACGGGTATTTTCTTTTTTTGTCTTTATGCTCTTTTTCTTCTCTCCGGACGTGGTGGATTGGTCGGGATTGGTCTCTGCTATATCTGTAGATATGGGTTTGTGAACTGATGGATGGAATTGACTCTTCAAAACGATGGTTCCACTCGTATATTCAAGATCTTCGTTTGCCCTTTACTTCCCCACTTGCAATAGCAACTAAAAGCAGTGTTTTAAGCGCACTGCCAAATGCCTGGTCGTAAGTCAATATCCATATCTCTTTCTGGCTTGCATCTCACACGGGGTTCTTTTCCTTGGGACTATCACCAACCCACAATGGGTGGCTATATGGGGTGGTCTTTGGTGGTTCAACAAAAGTCAGATTCGGATGGGCCGCAATTGTCCTAATTTGCCAAGGTAGTAACCTTGGAACTGCGAAAAGACTGAGAGATTTTGGCCCTCATCTCAAGTTTATACCTGAGTATATATACATTTTGAGTTCCTCTTTTCCAGGTTCGATTTTCGATCCTGGATAGTCAACGAGTACAATTTCTTGTAAACCGCCATCAAGAAGAGATAAAATATCAGAAACTCGACTTATGACCAGAGTTGTAAACCCAACGAGGATTTCGGTCATAGAGCGTCTTTAGTGATAGGGATCGGAACCGTGTAGATATCCGAATTGGACTGCGCGATAGACTGGTACAGATTGAGGAGACTGGATGCTTCCACGCGGACACCCGATAGTTTCTTTCTGCAAGACTTTTCCCCTGATTTTTCTCCCCTAAGTAGGCCTAGTTTAGCCCCCTCGAGACTTACTATGTATTTTCACCTCAAACACGAAACCACCAGATACAGAGAACACTCTCACTTAGCCCCTAGATCCTCGAACTCCATAAAACAAACACCAGCCGCCTTCCCATTATCATCAAAAACAACGCCCTCATCCTTAAGCCTCAATCTCTTCTCGTCACAAAATGATCCACTGCCAATATGCTTGCTAACCTTCCACTCGCCCTTATACCCACCTAGCGACCTATCTGCCGCCAGCACACGATGGCAAGGGACCTCCGGCGCGAAGGGATTAGTGCGCATCGCGTTGCCCACAGCCCGCGCGCTAGAATTTAGATACATCGCCATAGCGGAGTATGTTGTCCAGCGACCCTCTGGCACAGAGAGGAGGACGCGGTAGACGCGCCGGCAGTAAGGAGTTAGTGTTGGGTGCAGCGAGATGCGGCGGAGGGCCTTTCGGGTTATGGCATTTATGCAGGGTTTTATGGTTCTCTGCGCGCCGTCCTTGAGATGTGTGTTGGTCTTTATGAGAGTAGTTGGATTCGCCATCTTGAAGATGGGGTTGGTTGGGGGTGCTGGTTGGATTTATCAGTCTGCTTATCGCGGGATTTGGGGCTGAAGGACGCGTCTTACCGCGTCGGGAGAGGCAATAGTTGAAAAAGAGTTTGAGCTGGTTATTTGCGAGAGTTTATTCGTGAGAATTTGAGAAAAGGTTATGAGTATTATGAGGTAAAAAGGCCATGAGGGATGTTAAAAAGGTTGTAGAGGGCATCGGGAAGTTGTTTCCAAATTAGCCAATCAGATGTGGCTGGATGGTTTACTTTATTCCACTTCGACGAAAAGATATGGTTGACTATGTTCATGACTCATATAATTGCGTACATTATAAATGGTCACTTCTATCATATAACTCATCATATTTCTTCATTTTGTCAAGGGTGGTCCACATGCTCAGCAGCAGTGGTGTCATCAACCTTGGAGACACCCACAGACAGCGTACCAGTTTCGGGATCGATCACACTTCCCTTGCGGCTAAGATTCTGGACCATGCCGGGGTTTTCAGCCTTCAGACGGGTGAAGTTCTTCTCCGCATCCCAAGTCCAAGGAGTAGAGGCCGCAAACAACAGGTCCATATCCTCCAGTGTACGCTGGCTACTCTCCGGATACAGAGCCCAAACCATAGGAACCGTAATCACGTTGCTTGCGGCGAAGACATACAGGGTCTTCTCGCCGATGGCATTGAACATCACAGGGCATAGAAGAGTCAACCATCCATTGCCGATACTCCACCCGACCACACCCCAGGCATTGCCGCGGGCGCGGACGGCCAGAGGGAAGATCTCGGCGGGATACAACCATGGCACGGTCAGCCAGGTCGCACCGAAAGTCGAAGTGAAAATAAAGATCATCGAAGCTGCAGCCGCACCGTACGAGGAGGCGGAACTCATGTCACCGTCTGCCTTGGCGTTGATAGCGAGACGTGAGAAACCGCCTGCCAGAAACATGGCAATGCCCTGAACCACCGAGCCCCAGTACAAGGTCCACCGGCGGCCGATGCGATCCAAAGTAAAGACACAGATGAGCGTGGCAAACTAGGAGTGGGTTAGATATGGACTCGACTCGAGGTGGAGTTAATGGAAACGTACCATGTAGAATACATTATTCAAGCCACTGATCCACTGGCTCTTGGTCGAATCAAACCCAGCAATACTAAAGATAGTCGGTGCATAGACGGTGACACCCGCAATGCCAACCCATTCTTGCATGATTTGCAACCAGACTACCAGTTGCACACGGCGGCCGATGTGCAAGTCTCCAGACTTGTAGCCGAATAACATTGACAAATACGAGTGCCCATGGACAACGGTCTTTTCCATCTCAGCAATGCTCAGGATATCCTGAAACTCGGCCTCTGCCCGTAGACGGTCCTCGGGGCTGCTACCGCGCAGACGCTGCAGGATATACCGAGCCTCTTCCTCGCGACCAACTTTGACGAGCCACCGAGGAGACTCGGGGAAGAACCAAACAGCAGCAAAAAGGACCAACAGGAAGATGATCTGGAAGGCGATGGGGAATCTCCAACGGAAAGCGGACTTGCCCCCGTCAATAAATGACAAACCAAACTCAAGCCAGTAGGCTAAGACGACACCGAAAATGTTCAAAGTGAACTCAATAGCAATGAACTGTCCGCGCGATGTATGCTCGGCGGTCTCGGTAGCCCAGACGGGAACAATGGCGTTCAGAATACCAGTTCCGATACCGTTGACCAACCGAGCACAAATCATCCAGTCGTGGTTCTGGGCAGAGCACTGGAGAGCGGCACCGACAATAGCCCAAGCCGCTCCGACCGCAATGGACTTGATTCTTCCCGTGCGATCTCCCAACCAACCGCCGAATAAACCACCAACCAGCGTGCCCAGATAATAGACGGCCACGATTCCACCCTGCAGCAAGGAATTCGTGATGACCGGGGTCGGCTCACCATCCACATCCTTGGTATACCCAAATTTCATCAAGTCGATATAGTCCTTGGCGTTATTGACGCCAGACATCATACCCTGATCATATCCGAAGAAGAGAATAGAGAGCGCCGCAATGCAGTTAATTGCGGTGAGAAGACTGCGCTTCTCCAGCTTGTGAACAACATTCCACGAGGGGATCTTGTCACTCATAACGGCGTAAAGTGCATAACCGTGCGGGAAGAGCAAAAATAAGTTAAAAGTGAAAGGGCAGAGGCCTATAGCGCGAGCCAAAGAAATAGAAAAACCCTAGCCCCGCGGGGTAAATCTTAAAGGCAAGGAAACAAGTCCAGAAGCTACGCGACTTCATGGGTTCCTCACGTCCTTTTAAAGAGCGTCCAAGCGGCGTAAGTCCGAGTTACCATGGCCAGGACCGGAAACTTTACCACGAGGATCGGCCAACTCTCACGCCAGGAACAGCAGGGAGCGGCAAATTGCCGTTCTGGTTACATCCTGGCGGCACAGGAGTGAGAGGAACTGGGGACTCCAGGTTTCTCCACACAAGAAAACCGGACCTACATAGCCAATGGGACCTCCGACCCACGCAGAACCCGGAGGTCACCCCATAGACGCGGAGAACTCCAGATTTTTTATCCCTTCGCTCGGCAAGCCGCCCCCATCTCGGGTAATTGAATTCATGTTCCCTGGGTTACCTGGTTTACTTTAAAGCTTTAAGGCTCGATCTCCTGGCTCCTACTGTGTTTGGCTCATTAAGTCAGAATCTAAGTGAGCCTTAAGTGAGAATCCAACTAAGCGTTAAAGTAAGAATCTAGGTCTTTACCCCAACATGTCATATACGATTTGAGTTTCCCGAAGCTAACAGCGGGTTAGACCAGCCGCTCTACTCGGAGGCTCGCCGATTTAAGCTATACCCTCTGTGTACCCTCTTTAACGAGAGAAGCGATAGCTACCTTTAAACACACCAGACTAAGACAGAGCCTCCTCGCTTGGCGTAACATCGACTCCTTTCACAAACGGTATCAAAACCTTCTTTCCCCCGACCAATGACAGAACTATGCATTCCTCATCAACTGTAAGACACATGCTTGTGTGAAGACTCGTTTCTAGTCATCCTCGGGTCCATGACCTCATCATTCCGATACGTCAGAGCGACTTAAAAACGCATTGCCAGTCATGTGCAAGCCAACATGATAACGTTGATAATGATGAGAGGGAATTGAAATTGGGAATCATCATGTTGGGGTTTGCTAATGTGACATGCCATAGTGTCATCCTACTAACTATTGGCAGCCCATTCGCTCTTGGCCTACATCTACAGTCTTCAATTTTTAACCACGTCCTGGTATATCATCTAGACTATAGTTATCGCAGATTTTGAAGCAAATATAATATACTCCCACGTTCAAAGTTTTCGCATAGACAGCTGCAGCTGACGCCTGGTGGGAAACAAGGCAGAAACTATAGCAGAATCCTCAACAAATCTCTTCGAGAGCGGGACACACCCGTTTCGGCAAGATCCCAAGGGACATGGGATGGGGACGTAAGACCAATAGTAGCGGTCCCATCAGTCAGTCATCCTACGTGGGCGTATACCGATGCCAAAATTAATAGCCAACCCCATGGTATGCGCAGCTTGTAACATAGCCAGGCAAATATCAACCAGACCTGCCGAGTATAACCGTGAGGGGTAGGGCGGAGGCCAGCAAACTTAGTCCGACTGATATAAAACTCGCGGGCATCAAGAGGAGCGTCTGGGGAATCACTCTGGCGAACTAATTCTAAGGACCATTGGAATCAAAGTCGGGCGGGTAGGTGGAGGGCGGAAAAGGTCCTTTGGTTCCCAACGCCCATGACGCACCACCAAGTGACTGTATAGACAAGTGATATACGTAGACATTCAACACAACATAGCTACTGATCGAAACTAGCTCTTCAAATTGATTTGCAGAGCTATCAAAGCAAAAGAGTCGGCATCGTCGCCGGGCAAAAGTGAACGCTTACCGAGTCGACCCGATCGGCTTACATAACACTGACGGCGAATCTCAAAATACCGCAAAAGCTCAGTCCTCTCTTCCCAGATCAACCTTTAAAACAACTCCCCCATTGCGCAACCCTCCCTTCTCCTTCGGACTTCTTGGAGGATTGTCTTTTATTATAATTCCGTTCTTTCTGATACTTTTCCTGTCGTCATGTTCCGCGCCGTCCTTCCCCGTGCTACGCCGCGGGCTGCGCTCCGCGCTGGCCCCAAGGCTTCCAGCTTCGCCATTCCCACCTCGCTCTTCATAGGCGTCTCAAAACGCGGCTACGCCGCTGAGGCTGGTGAGTACTTGCTTGGATTGCTCTCCGAACCTTTCCCACACTTTCCGGATACGATTGCTGATTTCCGGCTTGCCGGGCAACAGGGGATCACGACCTGGTTATCATCGGTGGTGGTGTCGCTGGTTACGTTGCCGCCATCAAGGCTGGCCAGGAGGGCCTGAAGGTGCAATTCACCCATAATTACCAGATATCTCGCCTATCGTGACTTCGGACTAACTGAACACCTAACAGACCGCTTGTATCGAGAAGCGCGGAAGGCTCGGCGGTACCTGCTTGAACGTTGGCTGCATTCCCTCAAAGTCCCTGCTCAACAACTCCCATCTCTACCACCAGGTCCTTCACGACACCAAGAAACGCGGTATCGAGGTTGGCGATGTCAAGCTGAACCTGAAGGAGATGATGAAGGCCAAGGACACCTCCGTTGACGGCCTCACCAAGGGTGTTGAGTTCCTGCTCAAGAAGAACGGTGTCGACTACATCAAGGGCGCCGGCTCCTTCGTTGACGCCAACACCGTCAAGGTCGACCTGCTCGATGGTGGTGAGCAGACTGTCCGCGGCAAGAACATCCTCATCGCCACCGGCTCCGAGTCTACTCCCTTCCCTGGCCTGAACATCGATGAGAAGCGCATTGTCAGCAGCACTGGTGCTCTGGCCCTCGAGGAGGTTCCCAAGAAGATGATTGTTATTGGTGGTGGTATCATTGGTCTCGAGATGGTGGGTCCCACAAGTTTTGGTTCGAAGGATATTAGCTGACCGCAATTGAATTACAGGCCTCCGTTTGGTCCCGTCTTGGTGCTGAGGTCACTGTCGTTGAGTTCCTCGGCCAGGTCGGTGGCCCCGGTATGGATGCCGAGATCGCCAAGCAGGCCCAGAAGATCCTTGCCAAGCAGGGCATCAAGTTCAAGACCAACACCAAGGTCATCAAGGGTGATGACAGCGGTGCTACCGTTTCCCTGAGTGTTGAGGCTGCGAAGGGTGGCAAGGAGGAGACCCTGGACGCTGATGTTGTCTTGGTTGCTATCGGCCGCCGCCCCTACACCGACGGCCTTAACATCGAGAACATCGGTATCGACAAGGATGAACGTGGCCGTCTTGTCATCGACCAGGAGTATCGCACCAAGCTTCCCCACATCCGTGTCGTCGGTGATGTGACCTTCGGCCCCATGCTCGCCCACAAGGCTGAGGAGGAGGCCGTTGCCGCTATCGAGTACATCAAGAAGGGCCACGGCCACGTCAACTACGCCTGCATCCCCAGCGTCATGTACACCCACCCCGAGGTTGCGTGGGTTGGCCAGAACGAGGCCGAGGTTAAGGCCTCCGGTGTCAAGTACAACGTCGGCTCGTTCCCCTTCAGCGCCAACTCCCGTGCCAAGACCAACCTCGACACTGAGGGTGTTGTCAAGTTCATCGCCGATGCTGAGACTGACCGTATCCTTGGTGTCCACATCATCGGCGCCGGTGCCGGTGAGATGATTGCCGAGGCCACACTCGCCATCGAGTACGGTGCCTCCAGCGAGGACGTCGCCCGGACGTGCCACGCCCACCCCACTCTCTCAGAGGCTTTCAAGGAGGCTGCCATGTCCACCTACTCCAAGCCCATCCACTTCTAGACTTGTTGCCGATATCCTCTTACTCCCTGTACTACTTTTTTGGAATTTAGTCTAGCTCAGCTAGCAAATTACATGTAGCATTTCATGTTCTCTTTCTTTGTTCCGAGTCCATAAATAGTTAGACTTCGCAAATGCTACTCCCGGTGCTATCTATCTCTTGGGGGTAATGAGCCCGAGGTCGATGACCAGAGGGAGAAAATAAAAAATAATCTAGTTGTGATTCTCAAGAGAGGAAAAAGAAAAAAAGGATATCTCCGATAGGGGGAATCGAACCCCCGGCTGCCGTGTGAGAGACGGCGATGTTAGCCACTACACCATATCGGATGATTACATCGAAAAATAATCTAATCTTCTGATATCAACCATGACGGAGCTTGAAGAATCCATGCCTTGCCAACGGAATTTTTTCTTTTCCCCAGACACAAGGCAGCGAGTATATATATATTCGGAGGTACTTATAGCAGACAGTCTGTCTAACTTTGTTTATAGGATATTTTAAGATTAAATCTTATATACTAATAATACAGATTAATACAATCTAGTAATTGTCTTACTTAGCCTATCCTCGACTACCTTAGCTCAATTAGTCGCTCTTCTTCGACTTATTACTACTCTATGGGCTTAGTGTATAGCCGACTTCGATATCGGCTAAGTACTAGGCCCTAGAGGACCTACCCTGTTAGGAGGTTGGGTGACTAGGTAAGACTCCTATGCCGCTACGGCATAGGTCCTTCTTGACGGAAGTACCCTTGATTTTTGGTTACAGAAATTACTCGATTACTACCACCAAAGATCGTGTAATCATTCTGGTAGGCGGCTGGACATATTCGGCGAACATGCCGGGGGCATCAAGTCAATGTAGGATGAGGGGCACAAGAGTCTCATCATCATTTTCTCCTAGTGCTACTTCCTAGATGAACGGTGTAACTTACTAGGCTCTACCATAGCCACCCAACGGCGCTCTTTTCGGCAGTGACCAATTTTCTGGCTCAAAAGTATGCTGGCGAGCGAAAGATCGGGTTGGTGTTCTTGCGGTCCATCCCCTATCAATTTGCATGAATAAGGAGACGCACGTTATATTAGTATAAAGGTCACTTTCCTCTGATTTATAGTTGTTCTCTCGAAGTTAAAACGCAGAATTTTGCATGGAAGAGTTTGTTTAACTGGCAGATCACATCTAGCTCTGGTTCGTCTGCGCCAAAGGCGTTTCCCGTGATTCTCCNCCCCCCCCCCCCCCCTTCAAAAAAAAAAAAAAAAAAAAAAAGAAGGAAGAGCCATATCAATCGTTCACGAAGGTGGAGAACGATCCTGGCAACCCCAATGTATTCCATATAACTTCTATCATCTCATCATCTGGGGAAAGATCCACACAACTCGTGGTCTCCTCGTCAAAATTGACAACACTGGGTGTTATTTGCGCCGAGTGTGCTTCATGACCTTCCACGGCGGAGGCGTTTCCTGACATTTTGCGCCCACAACCAACGAGATGATCAGCATGTGAGACTGTGGGAAATATCATCTCAGTCGATACCTCAATTGAGAAATTCGACGGGTACAGCTGAATATTGATTCCCAATCTCACATAAAGCGTACATATTTCATCTTCCCGTGGAAATTGGCCACGCCACAATGTCCAGTCAAGAAGTTTGGACAAGCGTAAATAAACAAGGGGGTCGACTAGGAATCTGTCGCACCAGACCGTGACCCAATCCTTACCCCGACATATTGCCGAAAACGTTGCTTGCAAGTCATCCTTGGGAGGCTGGTGTTCCATACGGAGGAGACCGAGCTGGTCTTTTTCGGAAAGGAACGAGCTTATCTTGTAAATATACGCAAGAATGTCATCTGTAATATCGTACGTGCTCTCAAGGATCTTTATTACCCTTTCGACGTATTGTATGTTTTCTTTCCTTGTCAGGCGTTGAGAATCTCTCCCAACCAGATGACTTTGAAGAGAATTTAAAATGAGAGGCAAGGCACTAAACAATAGTCTGGGAAGAAAAGAAATTTAGCTAGTCCTAGCAACAGCCTCGCCATCCTTTAGCTTACATTCCGATTGGGAGGTGCACCATTCCAACCGGCATTGTTGCAAGGTACTTGACTCCTTCGCAGATGACATTTATAGAGCGCTTCAGCGTATCATTGGTTTCGAAAATCCGGGAAAGATAATGTTTCTTGTCTGCGTAATGCTTGCAAGTTTCCAAAACAAGCATCTCATGCTGGGACAAGGCAAGCCGGATAATACTGGTCAAGAACATTAGTACTTTTCAGGGGTGTCGGTTTATCTAAGTCATACTGATAATGTATCAAAATGAGCTGCCTATACGATTTCACGGCGGACGACAATGATAGAGTATCTGATAGAGTAAAGACAGAAGCCACGGAAGCTGCGGCCCACCGATCTAACTCTGCTTCTACCCTTCTGATTTCATCTGTTACCTTTCTGAAATCGACGAGAGAAAACCACCATGCCGGGAAGTCAGGAGACGGACTATAGACGAGAGTGGAGACATCCATAGCGATTGATGCGAGGCGAAGTTGGAGACAGAAAAGTTGAGCCAAAGTACTTCTGCTCAACATACTGAACGCCTGGAAAAGGTAAGGGTTATTGTTGAAGTCCTCATTAACAGTTGATAAAATGTCATTCAAGTCAAAATGAGCGCGCGTGATCTTGGCGGGCACACGCAACCCCATAGAAATGACCATATCACGGATGATAATACACCGCCAAAGTTGCCGTTTCATTCGTGCTTCTTTTTTATCCTGGCTGAGTCCGATAATGAAGTTGTGGCAGTTGTGTGCCCCAAGGAGGCGCGCATGGTGGATTGCAACATCCAGCCAGGCGCAGCCGGCATGATTGTCTGATGATAGACATTGCTCAGCGAGGAGAACCGAGCCCTGCGAAATTGACAGCGGATCTTTTACCAAACCAAAGTCAAACAGGGTCTAGATCCATCAAACATCAGAATCGTACCCAGGAATGATCGAAAACAACCAGATACTGTTTGGCTTACTTTTGCACGATCGTAGAAGACCTTACGGGCAGCCCGATTATTCGGCCACCCAGCTCTATGAAGCGTTTCCTGAGTGAGGTACTAAGTTTTCGATATTAGCTTTTCTGTACGATAAATTTCTCGACGAAGGACTTACCGCACTACACGCCACCATCATGGAATTGAAAACAAACAGCGATATGGAATCAGAAGGAATCCGGGAACCTTCACCAGATTTACGGGTATCTGGATGCCAGAAGTCGTTTTCACCAATAAGGGGTAGGTACGGCTCGACGTGAAGAAAGTACTGGTCGAGCAAACTTTCCATGATGGTTGGATCTGGGACCTGAAAGACACCTTCATTGTTCAAAAAGTCCCGCTGACGCAAGCTGAGTTTATGGTAGTCTTCGATGACAAGAAACCCGATTTCTTTAAATGGAGTTTCTCCTGTTTTCGTATGGCCATCCACTAGAACTTGCTGCTGGAAATTATCGAAAGTATTGCAGGAATCAGGTGGATGGCCAGGATTTGCGCGTATTGCCAGCGCGTCGGTCTCTCCGGCTCCGCCATGAGGATCCTCATTTGAATCCCCAGAAAGTGAAACGATGTTGTCATCCTCGAGAGAATGTACCACACTTTTGTCCGGAGTGTATCTAATATCGACGATGTCAGCGTTTATTATTCTATGCACCTCAGCTTCTATAGTTCATGTCGCGAATGCACTGCTTAATATGATGCACACCGATTCCAACGCTGTTCGGTTGTGGACTTAGCGGGCCGGGAGAGGGGTGGAGACCTACTTTCGACACGCTTTCGACCTAATGGTACAATGATGGCCGTAGAAGCGACAATTTGTGCAAGGCTGGCCAGAAATCACCCCGTCGCAGCGAACTTTACGAGCGTGGCATCGATTGCACGCTCTTGTCGTTCTTTTCCACCATCGATAAATCTTCGGAGGTGGCATAGATCGCGAAACGTCAGAGAAATGGCCCACTATATGGCCGATAGCTGCCCCGGTGAACGAAAAATGTGATGTATGTAGCAAGGGAGTTGTTATAATCTTCGGGAAGACCAGTATCCCACAGCAGAAGGAGCTTAGGTCTTTAAATTTAAGCTGTTCCCAGAAAGGATTAGAAATATGCGGGGTCAGGATGCGGGGTTTGGAAGCTGGCTCGCTCTTCTGATCATCGTTCTGCATGGGAAACAACACTAAGCTAAAAATGGAGAAAGCCGAGGACAGAACTGGCCACTATACCGAAAGTAGAGAAAACCGAGGGCGCCAGCCTCCAAACCGAAAGCCTGATCACGAGATTCATAGCTTGCCGTACCGTATATAATGCCACGCTGGTGCAGGTTCACTTGGCATCGTGAGCTCATCCCTATCTTCTTTATTCCTAAACGATTCCCAAGGCCGCAAGCTGCTTGACGAAGAAGAAGGAGAACACGGAACATAAATCAAAACCCCTTTTCCAGTACAAATGGAGACGCCAAAAATGCACGTTGGTATCGTTGGTGCCGGGCTTGGCGGCCTGACCGCTGCGATTGCCATTGCCAGAGGTGGCGCTCGCGTTACTGTATTAGAAGCGACAGAGCAGCTGTCTGAGATCGGCGCTGGCATTCAGGTTTTTGGAAATGTCTCTCGTTTTCTCGTGCGATGGGGCGTCGATAAGATCATCGGTAATAACCTGGTTCGACCAGTGGAGTGCAATACCTGGAGCCACGACGGTGAAAGCAAGTTGATCGGCCACCTTGATATGGAACGAATGGAAAAGGAGCAGGGGTTTCCATGGTGCGATCTTCCACGAATCATTGCTATAAAGGCCCGGAAATTGACTAATTCTATCTTGATAGGTGGGTTGTGCGTCGGGATCACCTGCATGCTGGTCTCACAGAATCAGCTCAACAGCACGGCGTTGAATTGATTCTCGGTGCTCGCGTCACTAGCGTGAAGCATGGCGCGCATGGCGCCCATGTCAGGTGCAGCAACGGCAAACTATACCAGTTCGACCTGCTAGTTGGAGCAGACGGAGTGAAGTCTACCGTTCGTGAAAGTATATTCCCCGACCTAGTTCCGCGTCCCATTTCGAACATTGCGGCGTATAGGGCCGTTCTTGATTACGAAGTTGTTTACGCGCAGATTCCTGAGGCGCGATCAGTTCTTCGAAACACAGTTGATTTTTATGTCGGTCCTAATGGCTACGTTTTGCTATATCCTCTCTCTGGTGGGAAGGAATTGAACATCGTCACTGCCTTTACAACGGACCATACTGTGTCAACTGTTGAGGATGTTGACATCAACGAGTTTCGAGACCACTACAAAGACTTTCCGCACTTCCTACGTAAAGTTCTGAAGTTGATGGATGCTACAAAGCGTTGGCCATTGCTAGTGATACCGCCAACGAAAGCATGGTCAAATGAACATAAGAATGTTGTCCTACTAGGAGATGCTATTCATAGCATGCAGAACCACATGGTCAGTCCCACTATATACTCTATCACACCGCGAGTCATTCTGATGCGTTCCTTACCAGGCCCAAGGAGCTGCCACGGCCATGGAAGATGGTGTCTTCCTTGGAAGAGTCATTAGTGAGGTTCTTCGCGGCGTCATAAGCTCTCGTGAAGCTATTCATCTCTATGAGAAACAACGAATCCCTCGAGTCTGGATTAAGCAACAAGTTTCGTTTGTTAATGGACAAATTAGCACTGTTACCGGGACCGAACAATTGGAACGCAACAGTGCATCAGCGCCCGAAGTTGCTGCATACGACCAGAATCCACTACAGCCAGAGGTATTGCCACCCACCTATAGGCGATGGCAGCTCTTTTCGAGCGCAGAGTCTGTGCCTGGTATTCTTGCATATGATGCAGAGGCTGATGCAGACTTTGCGGTTTGTGAGTATTTGCAAAACAATGGAGAGGTGGACCCACGGACAATGGTTGTGAAATCATTGCGCGACAAGTGGTGGAATACGATGTTTAACAACGGAGCTGTACGAAGCGTTTTGTAGCCGGCAAGCGTGGTACTGCCAAGCATGGCTACAACATCTACTATACAACATCTTGCCTATCCCAATGATTGATTTCAATCTCGTTTACTATATGCCGATCTCAGAGGTGATATTTTGTGAAAGGCTGATTCCTCTGGACGCTCCTCCCTATGTCTTTGCGTGGTAAATCAGGCCAATTCGGGATAGCCGTGTCATAAAATGCCAATACCAGCCCGTTAGGCTATGAGACCCCTCTCAACAGCGGTCTCCCAGATAGTTCTTCCATCAATCACCTCCATTAGTTCCCTCGGTACTAGGCCGTACGGATATCCTACGATCCGACAGAGTACTAATTATCTCTAGTAATTTCTAGACTATTTTAGGATTATTTAGTAGTATAAAGTTATAAAATATTACTATACTTTACAGAAGTACTAGTACTTATTTACTTATAATTCTTATTATAATCTTTAAGTTTCTAGATATTACTCCTTACTACGACTAAGCTCGCGGGGTAAGTATTCTACTAATGATTTCTAATATATAGTTATCGGAATATCTAGTAACCCCTAGTAATTCCTAGCGATTCCTATATTTTAGGTTCAAAAGCTCGCGGGGGAAGAATTAGCCCACCCCGTGAGCTTTAGCGGGGGGTTCAACCCCTATAGAACTACTATATATTGCTATTACCTACCATCGCCTACTAGAAAATACTAGTAACCGCTAGAAATTCCTTCTAACCTCACAGGGTGGATGTCTCACCCCGTCACCCCAGGAGCCGGTTGCCTCTAATAGTAGACTATCTATCTAAATTTGTTTATATAAGGACGTTTTGAGATTAAATCTTATATACTAATAATATAGATTAATATAATCCAGTTACCGTCTTACTTAGCCTATCCTCGACTACCTTACCTTAATTAGTCGATCTTCTTCGACTTATTACTACTCTACAGGCTTAGTTTATAGCCGACTTCGATATCGGCTAAGTACTGGGCCCCCGAGGACCGACCCTCTGCCCCCGCATCTTGGGATGCCACCGGTTGCCCGGCGCTCTTCCGTGGACGCCTGCTTGGTCCTACTCCCCTGACCCTCCCGGTCATTCACCAGCTCCTGAACACGCATCTCAAGTCGGTCAAGGCGGCTGCTTTCCCGGCGCTCTTTCCACGTCTTGGCTACCCACGTTCCGAAGCCGCACCCTTGGTTGATTATGGTGAGTATAACAGCGGCTAAGCCGAGGCTAATCTTCACGGTGCTTTCTGTGGTCGGGTTGCCTGGTTGGGTCATCTGTATCGGGCTCTATGGAAGAGTTGCGACGCACTATGCCGAAGGAGTTGGTCGAACCACACTGCGATTGCATAAGACCCGAGCAATGATTAGCTTACAATGTGACAAAGTAGAAGGGTTCTCTCACTGAAACAACGGCAAGATGCTTGTCATCGTATCTCTAAGCTCATATTGGCTGCTAATAGGCAAAGGAAATGACAAGCTATCCTACGAAGCCCCCTATTGAATCGGTGCTTCTAGTGGAGGGTCTCGTCTGTGATATAGTGATAAATATAAGTCTTGTAAGAACGTTAGCCTTTTTCTATGCCAAAAAGCCTTAATAAGTAGTCATTCACATACCTTATTGTTTATAAGTGAGCGTTAAGTAAGAATCCAAGTGAGCGTTAAGCGAGAATTGAAGTAAGCGTTAAAGTGAGAAATCAAGGTGAGAATAAGAGTAATGGGAGGAAAGAAAAGCGAGGACCAACCCACGCTGTCCGGATCTCTCCGTTGCAGTCCCCTTACATAGGGTGTCTATGCCAAGAACCCGATGTCCATATGAACGTCAATAGCCTAAATATCACTACCCTTTACTGCGAAGTCGGGTGCAGCGAATCAAAACCTCACCTTGAAGATATATGCGGAAACTCCTAACCGGTGGACAAGGTAGTATTACCGCTGTGATCCTGATCAACGGGTGCAAGAGGAAACCCGGTATCGCAGGGACGGTTGAGTGAGCTATGGAGACTTGATGCCACTGGCAATCCGAGAAAGCAACGGGATGAAGCAATTTTCCCGAAACCTCCCTCGCCTCAATCCCCATTCACATTCACAGGCCAGGAATTGTTTGGGGCGACCCTTCTGCAAGGGCATTAACCAATCACAGTATTCTCCTTCTCCCTAGACGACTTGTTGATCTGTTCTGATTCGTTTTTCATCGGATTTCCAGGTGCCTTCTACCATCTTAACAAGGAGTGACCGTCCAAGGAACCAGACCTTTGCCGGAGTCTCTCCTCGGCTAGGTTCCACTGCCAGCTGAGCTCCCTCTGGATAATCAACGTCACCCCTTATGGAATATCCCCCGGGACCGTCATAGGCAAGGAGCCTAGAGGATCAAGGCTGCAGGAAATACCGACTAACATTTGAATTTGATTTGTTCCATTCATTGTTCGTCGAATTCCAGGTGTCCATACTCTTGCCAGTAATGACCGTACCAATGTCATCATGGGATGCCTCGATTCTGGTTGCGCCATGACGCTCATCGATGCCAAGTTGGCCCGTTCCTTAAGAAGTGACATAAAGAAAATCGAAGCAATCACAGTCAATGGAATCGGCTCGCAGTACGTATGCTCGGCTTATGTGGGCCTCGATCTCTTTTTTTTTGTCCCCCAATGCGATCGCAAAAATCTCCATTGAAGCCCATTTGCCCACAGAAAGAGAGTTCCTTGAGAAATAGCATCAATATCGATGGGACCCTTCAAATCCCTTGCTTGTGAAGCTTGTGTCAGACATAGCGTTGCTTGATGTCTGTTGCTTGTGCTTTGGCATTAACCATGACGGAGTCAAAGAAGGTGTGTAGTGCCAACAAGTACTGGAAGCAAGCAAAGGGGGTAAGCTGACCATATACTCCGACAGTGATGATGCCGAAGAAAGAAAAAGATTGATAGGGACTGTTGCGTGGTCTTACATAACAGTCTACATGACTAGATAGTATGTCTTAGTAGTCATAAGCCTAGCTTTACAATAATCTAAGAACTGATGAGCCTTTCCCGGATCAGAGACCTACTAAATTTCATCTCTTCTGACTGTTGTTTGACTCGTTCGGATGAACCATTTACTGCATCAGACATCGGCCGCGGGCAGACGACCCATGGTCGAATCGACGGAAGTTTGTCCCAATCGGCACTCATTTTCAACTTTAATACTAGCACTCATCTCTCCGACCGCTCTTCTTCCTTCAAAAATCACCGCTGGCTATCAACTTTATTCTCGAATACCCAGCATCCGTTTCTTCCACAGCGTCGTTGTTTTCTCCCTTTTTCGACCCCAAGGCTACCACTGGCCGTCAGCTCGATGGAAGCCCTAAGTAATCTTGTTAAATCCTACCTCTTTCGCCCTCCCAAGGTGACCAGGCCACAGGAGCCGATCAGCTCTTGTCCTAAGACCCCCTCCAGGGTCACGCTCGCGGGACTCCCCGCTGAACTGTTACTGTCGATATTCGGCTTCCTTCCGCTTGTTGATCTTATTTGCTTTTCCTTGTGCAACCATCGACTTTTTGAGTTGTCTCGAAGACAGCTGAACCGGCTACCTCGCACACAAGACGACAAGATCTCTGCCTTGAACCGGGTAGAACGAGATTTCCCAGAATACTTTGCTTGCGACCTCTGCAAAGTCCTGCATCGGTTTGATGGGTCCGAAAGCTTTGGACTCCATGAGCTCTGGTATCAGAGAACGTGCCCACTCCCGTGTCTACACAAGGATGAATGGTTTTTTCGTGATTTTAGCTTGAGAACTCATTTTGACTGGACTTATTCACCATATCGTCTTTTATTCATACAGATTAAGCTTGTCATGAAGAGGTTTTAATATGGCCCAAGGTCTGGGGTCAGTATTGACTCTCTAGGCTACACACAAGTCCGCCACCTCCCTGAGAAGTCAGTTTGCCCAGATATAATCTCGCTATTCTCAATGGGAGCACAGATATGTCCTAAGCCCTTCGGTCTTTACATCAGAATGCAGGATATACTGCTTGTCGAAACGGCAGCCAAGTTGTTTCCTGACCGGAGCAAGAGGTATTTAGATCCGTTATGGGCGTTCGAGATATGTGCACATCGCAAGTCCCATTTTCCTAATTTTCTTACCCCTATCGTGGATAACTTTCTACGAGGAGGGAAAAGACGCGTTACATATGAGGGTATGTGTAAGATGTGCAACACAGAGTCTCGTCTTGAAATCGCTGTTATCGACGCCAAGGTCGCTCTCATCATGACAAGATGGGTAAACCTAGGCCCTGGCCTTACCTCGGATGACATCTTATGGACAGCTCATATCGACCGCCCTAAACGAGGCGAGCGTATCCGTATCCCAGAACATCTCATTACGAGTCCCCGCCGATGTTTTGAAGACATAGCGCCGCAATCGTATATGGACTTGAAGTCTCATAATCTCGACTATCTCAAAAACCAGCGATACAAAAGGGTCATGCGACGAAATGGACTCGGAAATCTGTACTGGGTTCCATACAAAGAGTCTCGAATGAGACGTGTGTATGAGATCCTAGTATCTTCCTTAGGCTAGTCGGTCATTCGAGAAAGCACGACAGTTGCCGGAAGAACTAAACATAACTGCTATTTATGACTTTTCTCTTTTTCTTGTATATTTACTTATATTTCTATCTCCCGTAATACACTGGTACGTTTAGATCGCGGGGCTATAAAGATGGAGAAGGAAAAGCGGACCCCTGATAAAGTAAAACACAAATTGCGACATTTATTCGTGATCGTCGCCCATTGAATTCGTCTGAATTCGTCCCGCCGGAAAAAACCCGAAATAGTAATAAGACACCGTCTATCCTGTGACATCACAGCGCACAAGGCCAAACTCGAAAAGGAAAGTCTTCTTCTATACAAAACATGACGCAAACAATGCATTCTATCAAAACATGCGGGGTAAAAGTATTCGCGACAGCGATTGGTGCGAACGCGCCGTAGCCGCGTTAATAAGCGAATGTAAGTAAACATGAAAGTCGTCCATCGTAAGCGGTGGTGATGATTCGTGCCACGTTCATCGTGGAGATGGATTCATGGCATGGCTCTTATGCAGCCCTGGAGGAGCGCGATCGCTTCAAGGCTCGACGCTTCGGCAAATCCATGTGATGATAGGATCGCAGGTGCTCCACCAGGTGATCCTGACGAGGGAATCCATTGCCGCCTTTGCGCGAGCAGTTCTTGACGGGGCAATTGCGGAAGACGGGGAAGTGTACGCTGGATTGATGGCGCTTCAGGTCTGCGAAGCGGGTGAAGGACCTGCCGCAGCTATCGCAACCAAAGGGCTTTGCAGGTCTAGCAAAGACAGTAATGTTAGCTGGGCTTGAACGTGTAAGGAGAAGAAGCTTACTTGGATTGAGAAGATTCAGAGCAAGAATCATCAAATGATCCCATTGGGAGGTTGGGCATGGGAACCTCTTCGGCTTGGTTCCAGCTACCTCCACAGCTACTTTCACAGCTACTGCTCGCGGGACTGGGCATGCTCGTAGCCATGGTGGCGGCTTCATAGACCGGACCGTAGTCGTTCATGGAGGGCACCATGTACGGGGAGCTTGTGAAGGAGTTGGGGAAGGAGACATCGGGCACGGGGAAAGGATTGGCCGGGTCAAGGTCGCACAGGTTGTCATAGACGGGAGGTGGAGAACCATAGAAGAAGAAGTCCATGTCTCCAGGTGAGGAGGAGTAGGAGTCTGTATAGCTGAATGGGGACTGCATATTGATGTCGATGGGAGGAGTGGGGGAGAAGGATGAATTGCAGAATGGCGACGCAGTCTAGTTAAACAGGAACCGGTCAGACTTCTAGAAGGGCGGGAGAAGATGTCGAGAGTTCAAAAGTGGGGAGGGAGAACCTACCATTGTGAGACTGAAGCAGGGCTTAGATACTAGGCTGTTCTTCGAGGGGCTAGATACATCTCCTTTTGTTCCCCTGGTTTTGTGGCCCTGCATTTATACTCTGCTAAATTCTACTATTCTTCTTTCATGCCAAACACGGAGCAGCATCATCATCATCATCACCGGGCATCGAGTCCTGACACCTGATAGGGTCTGTAAGGCTTCACCCCCTCACGTTCTGGCTGCCTACTGGTCGAACAAGCTTCACACAGCCCCAGGTCGACGATACATCATCATCGTCATTAGGGGATCGCCTGCGGGAATTTCTGCAAACGCGGATCCTCGTGCAGTAGCGTGCAAGTGCGCTGACTCTAGTGCCATTCCATAAACGTTCCATGACCCTTCTAGCGTCGGGCCTCCAGTGCCTCGAGATACTCGGAAATCCATGATTGGCGACGTCGTGACCAGTCATAGTCATTGAGTGGAGAGATGACGGTGAAAAGAATCAATGCAGTCTCTCGATAAGCTGCAACGCGGTCAGACGGTTGCGCTCGAACCTCCAATCCCCTCATCGCACATCTTAACCCGAGCGATCTTCTCCATTTGTGGATTTAGTGCGGCTTCCAGAAACCTTCTAGCGTATGCCAAGAGTAGCGCTCCCTTTTGTTTGGATTTTCAGCCCCCCGTTTCAACTTGCTACGTGGCGTGTCTGCTGTATGCGTATGCGTATGCGTATGGAGATATTCCGCCGATATCAATATCCTACTACCCCAGGAGAAACCCAGATATCTGAATTTCCAAGGTCCTCATATTATAATGACTGAGACTAAATCGGTAAAAGTGTGCCGAAGCGTCATCGACCCACGATAGCCTTGCGAGGGCGATAGCCGAATCACCAGAACAAGAACAGGGACAGTTCCCGTATCTGGGGTCGGCAGATGGATCGACGCGACGATATAATAGGGTAAGGTAGACCCGCCTGTACCCCGTGTGGGACACGCTAACTACGCACTGCCCCCTGTTGTTTTGTCTTCCCAGGCTTCTTCTATGTAGAAAGGGAAAATCCGAAAATCCCGCACTCGTTAGGCCAAGCTGAACTTCTAGTGCGACCGTCGATGCATCATGCATGCCCTTCCTAGAGGTTTCGTCACTGGTTCTTTGTTCCAGGTGCAGGTGGGCCCGGTTAAGAGAGTTCTACTTCTCGTTTCCTGCCTTGACTCGGGGATCCAGCGAGGTCGAAGTTCTCCGTGCAGGTACATACTCCGGACTCCGTACAGATGTTACGATACGGACTGGGGGATGAAATGCAGGTGCCCTGAGAGGCAGGACATGCAGATAGCACTATAGACTAGGAAAGGTAGAAAGCACCTACGATAACATGTACTTGCAAGCTTCAAGTGTCGTCCCGAGGATATGGTTATTTTCACAGGGATCAACTAAAATAGCACAAAACTCCCGTGTCCTGAGGCCCATTCATTGTACTCGTTGCCCGATGCCGGTACCTGCAAAAACAGAAAATAAGAAGTAAAACTCCGCGATGGCACAAATCCACGATTCCACCCAACCTGTCAAAGCGCGGAACACGAAAAGGATGACTAATCCATGGAGCCTCATGTGGAAAGAACGCATTATAATTCGTCCTCGAGGTATTTGTACACAAACTTGAAATCAGCCTTGCGCCGATTCATCCTGGGCAATGGTCAGCACGTGATCAATGGTTACGGGAAAGGGTCATCGACTGACCATGTACTCTCATAGTCGAAGAACCGGTATGTGCCTTGCTCAAACTCCTCCGTGATGGTCTTTGGCTCTTCATGCCGCTGGAACCATGTTTGGTATTGTTTGTGGAAGCGCCAACTTTGGTTCTTGAGGGCCTTCGCAGCCAGATATTGCTGATATGACCCCTGACGGTAGTAGAAAAGGTAAAACAACGTGTCGGTGTCAATGCGGCCCGTATCATACAGTCGGGGGTCGTCGAAGATGGATAACGGCTCCTGGGGGTAGTAGAGAGGGGTGTTGTAGGGGTTCTGGGGCTTGTAATGACGGGGCTTTTCAGCATCACCGGGCTCCGGACATGTCGTAAGTGAGCTTGCAAGAAGACGCTGGGTCGCCGGCGACGGATTCGTCCCTGCCCGTTCCTTGGTCACGTCGAATGATTGAATCAAATCTTGCAACCCCGGAGGTAGATGGAATATCGCCTCCTGGCTCTCACCGTCCTTTGCTGCCTTGCCGTTTGTCGTCGGGGCCTCCTTGGTGACCTCTGCCTTGTGAGGCGCAGGTGACTCTTTCCCTGCAGCCATACCACCAGGGGTCTTTGATCGCCCGGTAACAACTTCATCAGATGACGCAGCCGCAGCCGCAGCCGTGGCGCTTTTGGAAACAGGTTGTACGGGAGCGACGCTAGGCGAGGCAGTCGAGGAGGCCTTGGAGACGGGAAGAGCAACCGAAAAGGCCGGACTGGTACCAGGTGGCGGTGGCAGAGGTAAGATACCAACCCCACTCTTGTCGCTGGCTGCGGCGGCCGCTGCGGCCGATGCGTACTTGAGCGTCTCGCCGGGTAGTCGCGTGGGAAGCGGCGCGGGCTTCATGCCCGGGGTGCCACTGGATGACACGGAAGGATGAAGAGTAGCGAGGACAGGAAGCGGTGACTTCATTTGAGCCGACGGCCGTCGATTCGTCGTCGTATCCGCCTTTGGCTTGGGCTTGGGTTCTGACTCCTCATCCTGCATAGATTGAGCATCCTGCGAAGAACCATGGTCGTTGTCTGCCCCCATGCCGAACTGGACTTCGACATCTTCCCCGATATTCAAGTCGTCATAGAGCGTCTCGTCCTCCCCGGAGTAGTCGATATTATGCCCTTCGTCAACGTAGTACTTAATGCTCTCCTGCAAATCCTGCACCTGACCAACCTCCAGATTGCCGTTCTGCAGCGATCGATTGAGGAACTCGAGCTTGTTGACATGCCACTTATGGCGCTCCGTTATGTGCGCAATGTCAGCCATCCGATCCGTCTTCTTCACATCCTTCTTGCCCTTCTTCAATTGTGCCTGCAATACTTCCTCCTCTGCCTCCATGGCCTCGATGCGTTGTTGCAATTGGTCCACCATATCAGACAAGAAGTCGCTGGCCTCCACCTTTTCCTTTTCTTTCGGATCGAGCCGTGACGCCGCGGATAGGCCTTCTTTGGAGTAGGCTTTCGTTTTCATCTCCTTCTCCACAGCCTTGAACTGCTCCATACACTGTTTCAATCATGTTAGCCGTGGGTCAGTCAGTCGTGGCAGTCAATGGGAGCGCACTGTCTCAATCGCCCTTCGCTGCTCAAGTAACGGGCCCTTGTCCTTCACTTCATTGCCAGACGCCCATGATTTGATTTGATCACGGAATCTTTGAAGCTTCTTGATTTCGCGCTTGAGGTTCTCTTCGAGCTTATCGCGCTGGGTAGGATTCGTAGCTTGTTTGATCTTCTCGTAGATGCCTTCGAAGACCTGAATTCCTTCAGCAACCTTCTTGAAGGTCTTCTCGATCTCTTGTTGTGTTTTTCGAGACGCCATGGTGGTCTGGAGTGGGTGTGGAGTGTGCCGTCCACTGGCGTGACTTTGAGTCGGTCGGGGCGGATTCGGGGTGCACGCTCGACCAGCGGGGTCGATGCTGCACGGTCAATCGGGAAGTGTGGGATGGTTAGAATGGAGTGGTATTGCCCTGTTGAGAGATCAAAAGGAGACGTGGAGAGCAGTGGAATGGCTTCGTTTTCGCTGCGAATGGAAAGCTTCGTGGTTTCCCAATGGGGAAGGCGGTCGCATTCAAGTCCAAAGGCCGGGGAGGCGCAGAATCGCGGAGAGTTCCTTTCGGTACAACACACGCTTTCTGAGCTTATATTCGGCTTTTCCCTATAAGGAGTCCTACGGCAATCTAGGATTGATGATTTTCTGATGATTCGGGGCGTGGTTCGAAGCTTTTATTGACATTCTATCCAACCGAAGTGGGTGAATACGCGCCAAAGAGCACGTGGGGTGCGCAGAGTGGCTAATACTTAGCAGACATTCTTCACCAACAGGATGAAAGGTACGCGTGTTCTCTAAATCTGAAACAGTCCTGCCGCGTCGCACTCGAGCTAAATTACCAATAGTCGTCATTCAACGAGTCAAGTCGGCCTCCGTCAGTGTCGACTCAGAGTTGATCTCGTCAATTGGCAAGGGCCTACTGGTGTTTGCAGGTGTCGGTCACGAGGACACTGAAAAGGAAGCAGACCAAGTGGTGAATAAGGTGCTCAAGGCCAAGTTCTGGCCCGATGAGAATGGAGGACAGGTGCGGATGGAGCGGAGTGGAATCGGCCTCAGTACTGATTGGTATCACAGTGGAAGCGAAATGTTCAAGATATCGAGGGCGAGATCCTTTGTGGTATGCTTTTCTTGTCTATGTTCATCAATCACTCGATTGCTAATGTTTTCATAGTCTCCCAGTTCACTCTATACGGCAAGATGAAAGGCAACAAGCCCGACTTTCATGATGCGGCCGATCCCCAGACTGCGCGCAGGGTGTATGACTATTTCTACAAGAAAATGAGCAACTCCTATGTTGCAGATAGGGTCAAAAATGGTGTCTTCCAAGCAATGATGGAGGTTGAATTGAAGAACGACGGGCCGGTGGGTGTTGACTACCGCAGTGAAGACGCGGCGGTACATTTTGCCTTTCCCGCCCCTTTTCTGCTCTCTTTCTGCAAAGCGCTGGAATCAGTACTGACTTGTTTGTATGATAGGTCACAATCGAGATCAATACTAAGCTTCCGAAAAAGGAACCTAAAGAGCCCAAAGCCGACAAGGGCAATGGGAAGGACAAGGAAAAGGACAAAGATCAGAATCAGGATGGAGAACAGACGAAACAGTCAATTGAGTTCACGATTCCAGCGGAATTGTTAGCCTGAGTTCATAGAACTTATGTTTGTATATAAATATAGATATACCCTGCATGGAAAGGCGTACCTTTTTGGGACGGCGTGGAAGCTTCTTGAAGATCCGCAGTTAGAACCGCCCTTTCCCCCACAACCTTGGGACGCTTTTAGACTTCTCTTTCCCCTCCATACTCAGTACTCTCAAGATCTTCTCTCTTTGTCCTTTCGTATCTTCTCCGCTTTCTCCTGCTCGGCTACTTCTCTTTATCCGTCGTCATGGTTCAATCGCAGCGTACGTGCTTCAGGGTGCCTCAGAGCGGGGTCCACTGATCTCCCCGCCTGCAAAGAAATTGTCGACTTGCTGACCACCCTCGCAGAGCGCCCTCGTGTCTTCTTTGACATTCAGATAGGCGACCACAAGGCCGGTCGCATCGCCTTCGAACTCGTGAGTATTAGTCCTCCTAAGTGAATGCGCATGAGACTGGGAGCTCAGAGCTAACGTGTCGCATCCTCGCACAGTTCAGTGATGGTATGGCAGACCACCTTTAGCTTGGCTGATCCTCAACTAATTAAATCCCAGTCGTCCCGAAGACCGCGGATAACTTCCGGGCTCTGTGTACCGGTGAGAAGGGTACTGGTGTCCAGGGCAAGCCATTGAGCTACAAGGGTACATCAATTTTTCGAACATGCAACCGAGACAACCTGCTGAATAGCTCGAGATAGGCTCAATTTTCCACCGCGTGATCAAGCAGTTCATGATCCAGGGTGGTGATTTCACTGCATTCAACGGTACTGGCGGCGAATCCATTTACGGCGAGAAGTTCCCCGACGAGAACTTTGACCTCAAGCATGACCGTCCCTTCCTACTCTCCATGGCCAACTCGGGCCCCGGCACCAACGGTAGTCAGTTCTTCGTCACCACCGTCCCCACTCCTCACCTCGATGGCAAGCATGTCGTCTTCGGTGAAGTTATCAACGGCAAGAGTATCGTCCGCAAGATCGAGAACATGCAGACCCACTCCGACAAGCCCGAGGTCGATGTGACCGTGGTGGACTGTGGTGAACTGACTGGCAGCGACTGGGAAAATGCCAACAAGCGCGTGCAGGATGCCACCGGCGACCCATACGAGGACTTCCCCGAGGACCACCAGGGTGACGAGCTGACCGCTCCGCTCGTCTTCAAGATCGCTACCGAGCTCAAGGGTTTCGGCAACACCGCGTTCAAGAGCGGCGACTTGAACCTCGGTCTGGAGAAGTACCAGAAAGGCTTGCGCTACCTGAACGAGTTCCCCGAGCCCGATGAGAACGACCCCAAGGAGCTGGCCGAGCAGATGAAGTCGCTCCGATTTACGCTGCACTCCAATTCGTCTCTGCTGGCCAACAAGCTCTCGCATTTCCGTGACGCCAAGACCTGGGCCGGCTATGCGCTCCAAGTCGCCGATGCTGCCAAAGCCAAGGATGCCGACAAGGCGAAGGCCTACTTCCGTCGCGCTCAGGCCCAGGAAGGCCTGAAGGAGGAGGATGCGGCGCTCAAGGACCTCCAGGAGGCTCAGAAGCTGGCACCTGGTGATGCGGGTATCACCAATGAGATCGCCAAGGTCAAGAACGCTGTCAAGGCTCGCGATGCCAAGGATAGAGCTGCTGCTCGGAAGTTCTTCTCGTGAAGCCTTTTTCGTTAATACCTGTTCACTACAATACGATTCACGATATGCCGATCACTTTTACACACGACGCATGGTGTATGATAAACACAAGTTTTAGGCAGAATTGCTAAAGTTTCTGCCTTTTTTTTGTTCAATTTCAAGGTCCCTTGATGTCGTAGTACCTAGGTATCCAGTTGGTGCCATCCAGTGCTTGTGGTTCCAAGGTTGGCGCATACTATGTACCGTACGACCATCACCTCGACGATGGATTCCAGATTTGATAAGGAAAGCTTTGAGAAGATATTTGCATTCAATACATCACATATAAAATATCCAAACCGTGGACGTCTCCTGCACAAAAGCTGGCCCGAAGATTCTAATCGCTAGTCAAGGCACATGCGCCCATATCAAGCTTAGCCACATCGGCCTCGGGCCTAATGTCAAAGTCGAAGATGTCCATGGGAATACCAAGGGTAGTGCACGCATTCGGGATATCAACAATGCCAGCAATATGACCCTGAACAGGGGCCGAGCTCAATAACAGATAAATCTGTTCATCCGAGTAACCGTATCGTCGAAGATACTCAATCACACGCAGACAAGTCTGTCTATACGCCACTGTAGCATCCAGGTAGTGCTGTTTGCCCTGTTCATCAACCGAGAATCCCTCAAAGGTGAGGTAGCGTCCCGGTCCAAACTGAGGCTCTACAGGCCCAGCATGGAAAATCGGCGATTTCATGTTCAGCTTCGCCATTCCATTCTTAATCACAGTGAACTTTAGTGTAATCACGCCTGCCATCTCGATGGCACCGCAGAACGAGATCTCACCATCACCCTGCGAGAAGTGCAAGTCTCCAACGGAGAACTTGGCTCCCGGGACATGAACGGGGAGGTATACCTTGGAGCCGCGCGAAAGGTTCTTGATGTCGCAGTTACCGCCATGTTCGGGACGACCCTAATAATCGGTTAGTATACGTTTGCTGAAATCGTCGCGTTAGACATACTGGGATGGTCCGGGCTCCCTCCTTTGCAATTATCTCCTTGATATCCTCGACAGCGCTACCTGCGTGAGCATTCTTGACATTCGGTGGCTGCGCGACAATTCGATCGGCAACCGTGTTTTCGGAGATCAGTTCGCCTTCGCGACGATTCCATTCGGCAAGGACTTCGGCCGAAGGAGCACATCCCAGAATTCCGGGATGAATCAAGCCCGCGAAGCGGACGTGCGGAATGTGCCGGGATGAGCAAAAGATGCCTTCAAAGTCCCAAATCGCCTTTGCCCTGTACGCACTCGAGTTAGAGATCATTCATTCAGGGAAGTGACCAACGTACGCCTTGGGGTAGTGCTCGTCCAGGAAGCCACCCCCATTATGGCGATCGAAAATGCCGGTAAACCCCCATGGCTGGTCCTGGAAGGGCTGGACATCCTGGATCTCGACCAGCAACACGTCTCCAGGCTCGGCGCTTTCTATGTCGAATGGACCGGAAAGATAGTGAATCTCTGTCAGATCGACATCCCTGATGTCGTCGGCCGAGTCATTATTCTTGATCTGGCCGCCGGTCCAGTCCAGGCATTCGATCTTCACAACTTCATTGTTGGCAATCTTTCCACATGCAGGAACTATCGAAGAATTTAGCACAAGTTTCACTTTTGAATCAACTTGTCTTTAACGCACTGTCTGGATGCCATCGGTTCTATTGAATGTGAGCTCCAATTGACTTCATGACGCTGTGGGGGATCCACTCCACTTACATGCAGTCCCGGTTGCTCCCGCGCGTGCTTATCGAGGTCAACTTTGAGAGCGGTGCGAATACCCTTGACACCCATGATGATCGTAACTGGCTTGGAGATCAAGTTTTTCTTGCTAAGAAGAGAAAAAAAGTGAAATGCTGAGCAAAGACAGGACAGGATGAGGAGATAAAGCAGGTAACATGCTTCTCCGCAGAGGGGTAAATCTCCACTTGATAACATTTACCTATCTCCGATTTCGCGCTTATCACACGCCACTAGCCATTGATTTGACAATTCTTCATTGGTCTTTAGCATAGCTGCTAGCTGGGATGAAGGATGATTGGCACAGTGGAGCTGTGAGTGGTGCAGTTTGACCATTCCTCTACATTTTGGTTATCAGCTCCTATCTTCGGTCAACCGGGACTTTTGATAGATAACTAGTTAGTTGGTAGTTATTTAACTAACGTGAGCAGCTCGGTAACTAACTAGTGATTAAGGTTAACTAATAGTTATTATCAGCCATCTAAGCAAGTCTAAATTATCCTATATGCATTGAAGTGATCGCCTTCTCTGCCGGTTCATTACCTAGTTCCCCATCTATACCCTATTCTATCCTTTTTGTCTCATACACACCTAGCAAGATCCATGAAACACGAATATCCTTCCACTTCTTGTCCCAATAGTATGGATCGCATTAGTATCACAATTGATCTTGGGTCGAGTTTGCCTGCTCGGTGTTGTTCTGGTTTGACCCTGTTTCGTCTGCCTGGCGCCGTTTTCTGTCTCTATTCTTTCTGCCTCACAAATCTATTGTTTGTTCTTTAAACAAAATTGTAATGAAGAGTCGAGCGCCTCGGCTGCTTTCTCCTTAGCCTTGCATGCTATGAAATTAGAGCTTTTAAACAAAGTAGGATAGGGATACGAGCATATATCCTCATAACTTATCAATGTTGAGGCTAACATTCGGTAACTATTACACGTGATCCCGCAAAATTAACAACAACAATGAACCACGCAGCACTCCTATAGCACTCGGGGTGCTCAACGTGCATTGAACTATGGAAGATCAGGTCGACAGGTATCAAGGACTCTGATCTTTCTGCCGCGGTGCGCTTGTCTCTGAATTAAAGCAAAAATGCCAACGCGAAGAGACTCAAACCCAGCGATGCGCCACATCCACTGGCTTTCATCGCGGAATTGAACGCCGGAGAAGTAGTAGCTGCACTGGAGGAGCCGAGAGCGGATGACGAAACAGTAGCCTGGCCAGTACGAGATGATGCCAGAGTCGGCATCACATTGGAAGAAGTCACGTCAACCTGAGAGGAAGTGGTATCCACCGCGGGCGAAGTAGACTCTGTGCTGTGGGAAGTGGTATCCATCACGGGCGAATTAGACTCTGTACTGTGGGAAGTGGACTCTGTAGTGACCGCTACCGTAGTGGTGGCTATCGGCGTGGCGGTCGTATCAGTGGCAGGAGTCGCACTCGAGGTCGTCTGTGTCTCTGGCTGGGTCATTGCAACCGTCGTTGTCACTGGCACTAGACCTCCAGTGAGTGGCGAGACGGCATACGGGGGGTCGAACAATCCGAATGAACCGCACGCATTGCAAGGCGAAGCCCAGGATTTAACGGGCTCTGGAGCCACAAGAATAGGATCGCATCTGCCGTTGGGTGTCGCTGTCGCGAAAGGAGCTAGCGTCTGTGGACAATCTGTGCCAAGATCATTCAGAGTAAGCTGTCGCGTAGCTGAATTGACGAGATCGACAGTCGAGACCTGGTTCAGGTCAAGTGGGAACACTAGGCTAGTGCCAGATGGCCCCGCACGACCAGCGGTGTTGTACCCATACATGGTGTTGACGACCATGTATACCGATGGTGAGGTACTGTGAGTGGTGATAATGGTTAGCTCAATGAACATTGAAGGGGATAGAAGGAGGACTCACAAAGTGTAATCGAGATGCGAGTTGAAATAGGTAGATGGATAAATGTGGTCTGGCTGGTTCGTTGGCCAGTAGAACAAGTTGACGGTTCCCACGGACCTTTGAGATTAAGTCAGTGAGTACTTCTGGCATAGTCTTAATCAACACGTACATGCTGCAAGTGGTCGGGCAGGGATTTGGTGCTTCTGTGATGGTCGTCGGTGTAGTGGTTGTATCTGTGGTCGTGACCGTGATAGTATCCGTAGTAGTTTCCGTAGTGGTGTCCGTAAGAGTTTCCGTGGTAGTGTCCGTAGTGGTGTCCGTGGTCGTAGTAGTACATGTGGTAGTGGACCAGTCCGTTGAGACTATCGACACTATGACTGTAGTGGTGACAGTACTATTAAAACATGCTATCGATGTTGTCGATACATTTGAGGTGGTCGTCGACGATGGTACCCAAACCGTCGTAGTGTTGACAACGATGGGATCACTAGGAGAGATGGACGAAGTAGGCCAGGGTTTGACCTGTTCAGATGTACAGGTCGTCATCCTGCGAGATGAATCGTAGCTTGGGGATTGAGGAGTGTGTTTCCCTTCACCATGTTAACTGTGCCCAAAAAGCACTATGAAAATCTTTTCGGTCTATGACTTACAGGAGGCCTGGGATGCGTCCGCCCAAGAGGCAAGAAGCCCTAGCTCTACCAATAGTTGCAACTTAGACAGCATGGCGACGAATTCACCGCAACCAACGGAATATAGTCTAGGTACAGCAGATGCCGCGATTGAGCAATAAACAGCAAGAGAATCAAGGTTATAGAACAGCAAGAAACCAAAGTTTATAGAAGAACAAGATTAAATACAGCAGTAAACAACAACCGAAAAAGACAACTAGTCAACGAGCTTTTGCCTCTCGATGCGGTCATTATGCCCAACACGAGCGGCCCGTTAACTAAGAAGGGCAAAGACAGGCCGTCTGCTAGCCCCGAAAAGGTAATAATGTTGAGCATCATCTCCAAGAATGATGATAAACGAGGACGCTGGTTCCTGACCTGAAAGTGGAGCAGGTTTTCGGTGACACTCAGCCGGTTTTGCACCCCGTCCGTGCGTGGGCTTCAACGTGTCAGATTCCACCGTTGTCCCTAATGTAGACTCGGCAGTGATGTGGCAGCTCAACATGGCCTGGAGACCCTGTTCCTGTCGCCAAGCCACATGGGAATGGGGTTTGCTAATACCCAACAAAAGCTGATCCTTCCGATGTGAATATTCAACTTTTACCCCAACTCATGCAAATGTTGTTTCTAATATCTCTTTTGATATTAACATGTTCAGCGACTCAGTTGACTGAACGCTCTTCATCCGCTCTTGTTATCTCGCCCAGCGAATATTTGTGACTCTCCAACTTCCTTGCATTGACCTTGTCTCATTTGCTAATATCCAAATCCAGTGAAGGAAATGATGGGCCCTGGAGCAGCTTCTATCTCCGAGTTGGGGATCCAGAACAGTCCATTCGAGTGCTTGTCTCCACAGCTTCCCCAGAGTCAATGGTGGTCCTGTCGGACTACGGTTGCTCCAGTTCAGTGTTTCCCAATGCGCCTTCAGACTGTGCAGTTTCTAGGGGAACCTTATTCAATCCGAACCAATCCTCTACTTGGCACGAACTGGGTCTTTTCGGTATCAACCAAAATGGAGTTGGTCTCGAGGCCAACCTTGGATATGATGAAAGAGCAGAATTTGCTCTAGAGACTCTGGGCATTGGCCTCACTGGCCCGACGCTTCAGAATCAGACCGTCGCCGGAATTGCGACCCCTGAGCCTTTCTATCTGTAAAGATGAAACTAATCCCCCATATTTCTGTATGGTTCGCTGATCCGAGCACCGACAGTGGAATATTCGGCCTCAATTCACAGCCCGTCAACTTTACGTCGTTAGGGAATTTCTCTTCGCCTTCGTTCATTACAACCCTCAAAAATGAGGGCACAATTCCAAGTCTCGGCTGGAGCTATACGGCTGGTGCCAAGTACCGTAAGTACGCCGGTTTAAGTGGCATATGTTCAGTGGAAATTGCCTCCTAACTTAAAATGTCACTTCGACTTAGGCTTAAAACAAGTCTACGGCCAACTGATTTTCTCAGGATATGACGCATCTCGGTTCACAGCTAACTCGGTATCGTTCACCATGGCGGATGATATCACCCGTGACCTGGTGGTCTATCTTCAGTCCATCAGCTACAGCGGATCAACTTCAGCCACATTATTGTCCGAGCCAATCTTGATATTCATCGACTCGACTGACCCCAACCTGTGGCTCCCCGATAGTGTCTGCGACGCGTTCGAACAGGCCTTCGGGCTCGTGCTCGACAGTCAGAGTGGTCTATACTTGGTAAACGACACTCACAATACCGAGTTGCTCAACTCGAATGCGCAGGTCACATTTCGACTTTCTGATGTGGCATCCGGCGGAAATACTGTGACGATCACACTTCCGTATGGTGCTTTCGCCCTGACTGCAAAAGCTCCTTTAGTCGACAATAGCAGCTACTACTTCCCGCTGAAACGCGCAGCCAACTCGACTCAGTATACCTTGGGTCGAGCTTTCTTGCAAGAAGCGTAAGTGCAGAGCGTTTGATATCCCCACCATACGCTGACCTCTCCAGATATCTCTCGGCCGATTACGAACGGGGTGTCTTCAATGTGTCGGCATGTACTTGGAATGAAAACGCCAAAGAAGACATCGTCACGATTACTTCCAAAGATTCTGACTCATCCCCTTGCTCGGGAAATGGATGCTCGTCCAGTGGTACTGGTTCAGATGATTCTTCATCACTCAGTCGTGGCGCTGTGGCTGGCATTGCGATTGCAGCTTTGGTTGGAGTCGCAATTCTCGCGGTAGTCCTCTTCTTTTTCATTCGCCGTCAACGCCAAAAGACAGCATATAAAGCGACTCCGCCGGAGCCAGATGTATCGGTTCTCTCCGGTCCGGTGCACAACGCCCCTCCTGACCCGTCAGACAATTCTGCTCCGCAATCAAGATTCTGGTCTCCAGACGCCATCTTGAGCGGTTCCAGCGAACGCAATAACGGTCAGAGTAGCAGCAGTGGCGGGCGTTACGAGCAAAGTATCGACGAGAACGCCTTGGAATTGGATGGCGACGGGACCCAGATCCAGCCGGTCTATCACGAACTAGGTGGTATTGAAGTCCAGAAGACAAGGCCAGAGCCGGCAATGCAGACGTCGCGGACCCCTTACGTATAATGTCTCGGATAGGATCGGCCAACAGCTTCATACGAGAAACTTAGAGGACTTCGACTATAGAATCCTGGTGTATGGGGAATGGCGATAATATTATAATATTCCCAATATATTCTTCCAAACTCTGGTTGGCACACACTCAATTCGGGTTTTAGATCGAATGTTTAAATATCCACAAAGAGCTAGATGGTGCCCTACCCGCGTACTGAGGCCGATATCGGCTTCTATGCCATGAATAGTTTACAGCTACTTAAACATCATATCTCTTCGACCGCGAGTTTATTTTCAATTCCGAGGTTTATCCGATTTGCATCTGAGATGTGGTGGCATGATCGTATACTTGTTCAAAAGACCCAGGATCAACTGGACCACACCTAGGCATTCACATGTTCCAAAGTTTGTATATTTATGTATAGACCCGACATTGATCTTGAGTTAAGGTCATACCATGCAATCTGGACTAGGGCCCCGGAAAACGGTATTGCTATATTGACTGGATCAAACATAGAGTAATGTAACCATGAACCCCAAGTTATCCAGTGCTGGAATCAATAATGGTATTGTTGAGCTTCCCTAACACGCTCACTGCCCAGATTGACATGTTTGCTCCGCCATCTGAATGCCTATTCTTGCATTCTGGCAAACTTGGCCTAAGATCCGAGGAACCCGATTGTATAGCAAACTCTTGACCCGGTAAAGACGATCTAGATGGTGTCAATCGAAACTATAAATTCAAGCTTGATGCCATGTCGATCTCTCCAATTCACAACCTCAACGCTAGCTTCTATTGAATACCAAAGCACCAGAATCATTATCACTGAAATAATTTCGAAAACGCCATGTCTTCAATCAGCCGCACCGCTGCTCTGGTCCTGGCCTTTGCACTTACTGCACTGTCAGCTGTCCCAAATTACTCTAACCAGCCCATGAGCTCGGACGTCCCAGCCACGGGAATGCTCCCGAATCAATATCAGCTGGCAAATTGTAAGTTGAAGTGTGGAGTTTCCTGATAATTGTGTTAGTTTTCCAAGTGTTGACTAGCAGACAATTGACTTTCTTTAAACAGGCACGGCCCATTATACCGTTAACGAGGCTGATACCTGCCTGCAAATTGTCGACATGCACCCGAATACCCTGAGCCTGAATCAGCTCTATCTGTGGAACCCACAGATCCAGCGTGACTGCTCCAATCTTGCCGTGGGCCAGACTGTCTGTATCCGCGCCCGTACCCAACAGGATTGCGTTGCCTGCCGTGTGTAGGTACCTACCAACAGTTGGATGGCCACTCCCTGGTTTCGGGTGCTATTTGCTAGCAAGGGGAGAGCATGGCTTCAACGTTGGAGCAGGGAGGGGTAGCTTCGGTAGCTTTGCAATGTCTTTCACTTGGGTTCCTGAACTAGTAATGATATCGAAAGCGAGATAGTAGGTATAATCTGAATTGATTTGATAATTCAAGGATATACGTACATTCTCCAGTGGAGCGTAGAATGCTGGTCCCGGCGTCTTTATAAATACCAATAATGGGTCTTGGTGATCTAAATCAATGCTTGATGAGTACTACTGGTTTGGTTAAACTAGTTGAGAAGCGGCAATGAACCGTGGGACTGACCTTTCCCGTTGGTGGGACCGCAGTAACCCCACCCCGAAGAGAGCTAAGTAGATGGCATAGAATATTTCTCTCGTTTATTTCATCCATGATTATGGAAAGCATCATTTACAAAGGCCTCTGAAGATACTATTGTTCTATCTACTCCTCCAGTAGACTAGGACAATTTGAACTGCAAGGAGCCATGGTTGATAATTGCCTACTTTCCCGTGGCACAGGCAGCGACGAGCAGTGTATTTGAAAACATGTATTCGTAGAGTCTCTCTGGTCCTTCTAATAGGTATTTTGGATTGGATACCCCCTTTCTTGGTCGTCTCAAGAGAACTTCTTGCCGGCAGGAGTAGAGTTACCCTGACCATCCTTTTCATCGATGGTAACATTCAGCTTGTCGATGCTATCCAGTGACAGCTGTAGGAAATCGTGCTTGTTTTTCCACACCACCTGGCTCTCTGCGAAGCCTTCGCTTTCCGCAGGAGGAGGTGGTGGATCGGTGATCTTGGTGACTAGATACGCGGTGGATGCCTCGGCAACTCCGTACATGAGAACACCGATAAACGGAAGTTTCAACACAACGGTGAAGCCAAAGGCAAATCCGAACAAAACACCCTCGCGGTCGCGGAACCAGCGTCGCTTCTGTTCAGGGGTAAACTTGATGCGACGGAAGTATGGTTCAAGCTAAAAAGTTGTTAGCCACGCCTTTCGGTGGGATATACAGTATTGGCTTACCAGCTCGCGCATCAAACTTCTGGATGCAAAATAAGTGTGAAGAAACCTGACAATGAATGCCTTGGGCAAGATGAAACCGGCGCCAAAGATAGCAGCGGCAGGCGCAGTGCCAACGTGGTTCCGGAATGTGTAAAAACTCGCCGCAGGCATCACGAATCGACCAACGACCGGGGTCAAAGACAGTAGATAGATTCCGAGAAGCATCCCCATTCTCTTGGCGTATCGATTGATAAAAGCCATCATGGCTTTCGACTTGGGTCGGGACGAATCAGGTCCGCCCTTGGTTGGGTACATCACCAAGTGAGGGTAGTACATGGCTCGAAGACTGCTCGGATCCTCGGATTTGTGCTTCTGGATGTAAGTCATGTCTACCCATTGGATCGACTGCATAAAGCTAATATGCTGGTCAGCGGTGGTTGACGGAAATACCTAAAAACGCAAGACCTACATCTCGTCCAGAGTGGGAGTGATGTATCCCATGAAAGTCATCAGTAGAAATGGCACCTGGAGGACTGTCTTGGACAGAAACTCCAGGCCATCGAGGAGCTTGTCATCCCAGGTGGCATGATCCAGATTGATAATCCATGATAGCATGTACAAACCGAACTTGAGGGCGATGATCTTGGGTAAAACATTAGCCACGTTCCCAGCTAATGGTAGAAAGACGGTGAAAGCTGTCGAGCTTACCGGAATTTGAATGATCAACTGGATGGTAATACCGACGGCTATAGCTAAAGCTGCTTGGCGGAAATGCTCATACTTGAAGAGCTCGGGGTTCGTCAAGGCCCGCACAGCTATACTCCGAGGTTAGCAACATATCCGTGACACGCTCCAACAAATGCTCGGCCAGGGAAAATGATGTCGTACGAGTTCAACCCAAACAACAAGCATAAGGGCAAACTGAGACATGAAAATGAGCCCAAGTAGACGATACGTCGTGCAATAGAACTTCGCTTCTCGAATGTGCAGCAGGTCAAGTGGGAGACATACTTCCTACCACGGTAAGCTGGAAGCCGCGGATCACGGCATTGGGCTCGAAATTCGACATAATCGAGGCCCCTTCGCGCAATCGTCGGTATTTTGAAGGGTGAGACAAAAGGGAAGGACAGTCGTCAACAAAAAGCCAGGCATCCATTTGTCACTGCGTCATGGTCACATGACACTTGCTGCCTGGGACTTAAGGCCAACTTAACATGTCCCCGCGCGAAGACGCGCAAACATGGGGGAAGATAAGCCTCAGCCTTCAGCTCTTCTCCACCATGTGCTCTCAGTGAATCCTACCCTGGATGCCGCCGGCCCTCCCAAATCTCTCGATATTGTCCCTCGACAATGCCCGAGCCTCTGAGTGAGTCCTCGGGTCCGATACAGTCCATCCGTCGTTCGGCCACACTCCCTACAAAGTTAAATGCGCAACGTGGTTCGGGTGCGCCAAACATTGGGGAAAACGTCATTTTCTACCATCCCTCGGCCAAGATCGTACATTTTGCTCCCAGGGCTCTCGTTCCGATCCCATCTAGTACCTCGCCGACCGATTTTGACTACCCCGTGGATACCATCGAGACACTGCCATGGCGCTCGGCCACGGAACGGACCGTCGCAACTGCGCCGCTAAGGCTGGAAAGGATACATGGGTTGACTGCGTTTCTGAAATGCGGAAATGTTGTGCATGCGATCTTGAAAAACTCCCAATGCTGGTGTGTCGACGGTGTGTCGAAGTTTGTTTTGCGCATTCGCCCTCTCACCTATTATCGCATCGAGCTGCCGTATGAGACCGAGGAAGAGAAGATATCTGTGGAGGATTTGAAAACCGCATTGCCTACTGTGCTCCGGTACGAAGTTACACCATGTCCTTTCAAGCGCGCGTTCACAGTCGAGATCCCGGAGGATGCAATGGCGCCTCGTCGCAAAAGGGCCTGGCGACCAAAAGACCGCAAAGACACTCTTCTTTCGGTCCCAGGGAGCAATCGGGGCTCGTCCTCCGAAGGGCGGTCGGAATGGCTCGATTCAGCCAGCACTGGAGAAGACACCGACGGAGGCGCAACGGATGACAGTGGTATTGGCCCCAAGACGGCTAAGAGTACGACACCGGAGCCCTCACCAGCTGGCGACCAGTCGCCGGTCTTCACCGATAATACATTTCAGGTTCCTATACATCCGACTCCCACTAGGCGCTCAGTGACTGAAATGCCGAAAACTTTCACCAGCTTACGGGCAAAGTTTGACTGGAGTCCAGTGCCAGAAGAAAGCTGCTCCATTCCAGAGGAACCACTGGCTCCAAAAAAGACCGAAGTCCACGAACAGGACTCGACTTCGGAATCGGCCCCATCTTCAAAGGAAAGTCCGATACTAGAGAAACCTATTCCTGATGAACCACCAGTTCAAGAAGATGATGCTCTGACCCCAAGGAAAGTTTTGGCTCAAGACAATACATCTATTCCAGTTGAGACTCCAGTCAAAGACGAAATCCCTACTGTACAAGGAGAGGTCGCAGTTTCTCTTGCTGCTATGTCCCCGGAGGGACTTTCGACATCAGCGAAAGCTAAAGTCCGAGACACCCCAGCTCAAGAACCGTCGGCAGAACCTGCACCACAGATGGAGGGTTCAACTACAGAGCCTATAGTCTCAGAAGTTGCCTCCACTCCCAACGAAAGTGTTTCTTTGGAGAACCCTCTAGTCTTGCAAGAATCTCTCTCCTCAGACGAGAATTCTGTCACGGATACAACGGGCGCAGATGAGGGCCTCGCCTCAGTCGGGTATACAGTTGTGGTGGAGAGTCGTGCTGGAGAGGTCCCAGCGGTCCCAAATATAGAAGTCCCGACTTCAAAAGCATATTCATCTTCCGACCGCGAAACCGACGGCTACCATGAAAATTCGCTACCGTCTACGCCCAACTCGTTCCACTCGGCAGATCTTGCTTCGCTGTCGGATTCAATCTCCACTCGTACCACTCCGGAGAAGGAGCATAATAAGTCCAAAGCAGCCGCACGCCCATCTGAGGCAGCTGACAGATCTCTGCCGCATAAGTTGGATGTTTCTCCAGTACACGAGACTTCTAGGAATGACAGTTCTCCCGTCGCGTTTCGAAATTTTGCGTATTACGAAGCTCGAGAGCGCCCCACGGAGCCTTCTTTGGTCATCCCGTCGGACGTCAAGAAGGGCTCACAGCCTGTTGCAAAAGGGGCATCACCCCCGACAGATTTCAACCATATGAGTACCGAGTTCCGCCGCCGGGCACAGGCAACAAGGCAGCGTGACGTCTCCCCGATGCCTCCTTCTTCTGCGATCTACCAGCCAAACTCAGGTCAGGAAACCAAATCTATCCTTTCAAAGACCCTGGCACTTGTGCTTGTGCCCCCGATTTCCCTTTTCATTATCTTGCTCCACATCACAGCCCGCATTGTCATCAGCCCGGCTGTGACGTCCTCTTCGCGCGAGCCTGCCTCACAGTCGCATTCATCCGCAAAAGATCCAGTGACTGAGGAAGATGACTTCAGTTTTCCTCTGGAGCGTGAGGCATCCTCTGACTATGAGGATGCCGAGATAACCAGGAGATTAGATCCCTGGAACCTTGACTAGAGTGACGACGCTCGTCGGTTTGTGATATTGTTTCCGTTTTCTTTCTGTTTTGCTACATTACCCTCGATTTAATATGTAGCCCTTCGGCATGTGAATCACGATTTGATTTTGTTTACGAATATTTGGACACTCGCATAATTCTTGGAGTGGACATATTGGTTGGATTGTATCTCCTTGGGTTTTTGTATTCTAGCATTTGTATGTACCGTACAGAGACGGGGTTCAATATCAGGACTACGCCTTTGGTTGGTTAGTTAATCGTCAAAGTGTTTTATGAGAGCGATGATTGACATGATCTACGTACCCAAAGACAAGACCTCTTCAGATCTAAAGCTGTTGTACAGTACAATTGAGGAGTTGCCCGTTTTGTCAATATTGATTGGTTCACCGCATCTGCCAGCCACCAATAACATTCTTGCAAATATCATCGCAAATGGTTCAGCAGTCAGCACTTATTACTCAATGTTTTCTTCAGGGGAATTCCTGATTTGCGCTTATATTCATCCGTGATTACCAAGGAACGGAGCATTTCAAGCCAGAACCATGCTCGATATCAGCCAGTTGCTGATTTTGGGCGTTGTTGCCTCGGCCGGATACCTGGTGTATCGGAGCTCCACGTACGATTCACGCGAGCCGCCCATGTTGTTAAACGGAATGCCCATTATAGGTCATGTCCTGGGCATGCTATGGTACGGCGTTGGATATTGGACAATGCAGGCGTGAGCCTTCCAGCGCTCTGAACAAAATCTGAAATTTCGTCTGATCAACTCGCAGAAAGCAAAATGCCTCATATTCAATCTTCGGACTTGATATGCTGTTCACCAAGATCTATATCATCACTTCCCCGGAATTGATGCAAGCTGTCCAGCGTAATAGGGCGCTCAGACTGGATCCCCTATTGGACCTTAGTGTGCGCAACATGTGTGGTATCACTGACAAGAAGGTTCTAGGCCTGCTACTTGACACGAGTTCTGGCGGCGAGGGCCTTGTTCAGAGGGTAATGCATGCATTAGCTCCGAGACTGGTTGGCCAATCACTCGATCAAATCAATATGCGGATGGTTCGCCGGATGACGCCGCTCATGGATGAGATGGGAGACAAGTCCTCATTCGATCTGTATAGGTGGTGTCAAGATGCCATCACTACTGCCAGCACGGATGCCATATATGGGCCTATGAACCCATTTAAAGATAGTATAATTGCTGATGCATTCTGGTGAGTGTGCGCTGTTCATAAATAGGCCTTGTTGTGCTAACGGGACTTTGCGCAGGGACTTTGAAAATGGCCTCAGCGCGCTCATGGCTAATACCTTGCCCTGGCTCACTGCACGCAAGCCCTGGAAAGCTCGTGGTGAGGTTGCCGCTGCATTGATGAGGTACCATTCAGAAGGAGGGCCCGAGCAAGCATCCGAGTTGATCAAGGTGAGATACAAGGCAATGTCTGAAGCTGGAATCTCGATGGAAGACCATGCGCTTCTCGAAGTACCGTTGCCGACTGGCTTTCTCTCCAATACCGTCCCGGCAACCTTCTGGTCCATTTATGATATCTATTCCCGATCGGAACTTCTCGACGACCTCCGCAAAGAGGTGGAACTCAATGCCCTCTCCATCCGAGCCGATGGCACGCATGTTATCGAAATCAGTGCCCTGCGGGGAAGCTGCCCGCTTCTTCTGTCTACATTCCAAGAGATATTGCGTATCCGCACAATGTCATCGCCTACACGTGTTGTGACTCAGGATACTATGATTGCCGACAAGTACCTCCTCAGAGCTGGGAGCCTAGTCACTATGCCGTCTGTGGAGATGGGAAAACGACCCGAAGTCTGGGGAGAGACAGCAAGAGTATTCGATGCTCGAAGGTTTATTAAAAAGCCAGAATCTGAAGCCTGTCCAGGCGAAAGGGAGCCCAGACGTGTAGGTGGATTCATGGCATTCGGTGTATCTCCAACAATCTGCCCAGGTCGTCACTTTGCCACCTCTGAGATTTTGGGAATGGTTGCTACCATGATCCTCCGATATGATATATCTACTGTCAGCGGGATCTGGGAAGAACCAGAGAAGTTTCTCTCGTCCGTTGTGTCGATCATGGGTCCTGTGAAGAGTGAGTTTCCAGTCACTGTGAAGCAAAGGCGGGAGTACGAAGGCATCAAATGGGACTTCGATGTAGAGGAGGGCAAAGGGCAGTTTCCACTAGTTATTGGATAGCTAAATGATCAGAAAAAAAATCAATTCTTGAGTGCATAATAATATGTTTGTGAGGGATATGGCAGAGGAATTTGTGCAACAGAATCACCGATTAACGCCAGCAAAATGCAACAGAAGAGATAGCACGGCCATGTGAGATATCATTGTGAGAATAGGGAGGATATCATGCTTTCGTGGCCTTTGATACACCCTTGCCCTTTCCCTTGCGCTTGCTCCGATCCCGCTTCTTCAGCCCCGTCATGCCGGCCTTGCACACTTCGGCATATCGCGTGTAGAACGCCTCCAGCTCATCCGCAGCAACAACAGTCGAGAACTTGACTTTTGAGGCTTTGGAGGCCTTGGTCTTTGCGATTTTGCCGTCTTTGTCTTTCGGCCTCTTCGCATCGGTGTTGCCATTTGATGCACGGATAAGAATGGAAGGTTGACCGCTTGTGATACCGCTGATCAGGGGCTTTTGAGTAAGGAATACAGAGCCCCGAGACTTCTGTGAAGTTTTTGAAAGGAGGTCGGTGAGAGATGAGAAGAACTATAGTGACAGTAATATTAGCAATGCTGTTGGTCTCGTGCCCAAATGTGCGGAATGCCCGTAGCGAGCAAATAAGGACAACATACCTCATCATTGAGAAGATGGGGTGCCATTAAAAACTGATACTGTGCGATGCGAACAAGAAACGTAGTATTGCGAATTGCAGCGAGAGACAATGCGATGGACAGCGAGGCTCGTGGGGGAATGGGGAAAGGACCGCCGCTGTGGGTGTGTTCACCGCCTTGGGGTATTGCTGGCGAAAAGGGACCTAGCAAAAAAGTTCAGTCACCGCCTTTCTCACCGCCTTCATAATTTCATGTTGTAGGCCTCGACCTCTCTGTTGATTTCTAGAATCAAGTCACGATGCCACGCCGGATGCACAATACGACCTCGTTGCCTCGGGACCTACGCTCGGAGCTGGGTATCAGGGACACTTACGGGGAAAAGAAACGCAAACAGAAGGGGTCTGTGACTCGGAAGGACCGACGTCGAGCCGAGCGGAATGAAAAGAAATCGAGAAGACCGATAGCACCGGCCAAGAAGCAGTCCCAGCGAACTGAAGGAGGAAAAAATGATGACAGAGAAGAGGATAGTGACGAAGATGACATCAGCCTGAACGAGGAGGATGATGTTTCCAGCGATGATGCACGACCTGTGAAAAAATCGAAGCCCACGCCAGAGGCAAAGCCGAAGCCCCAGTCAAAGGAAAAGGCGTCTAAGAAGGCTCGCGGTAGCGCCAGCGAGGAAGATCACCATGATGCCGACGAAACTACACAGCATGACGATGTCGACCTTGGTCCGGAAGGTCTCCAGGCGTTGCCAGTTCATGTTCCCGCTGGAGTCAAGGACAAATTAGCTCAAGATGATGCGGAAATTGCAGCGCTCGAGAAGAAACTTGGCCTAAAGAAAGGCAAAAAGCTTCCAAAAGCGTTTGCGGAGGATGGCTTACAAGACTTGATTGGAGATCTGGGGGAAGACTCCGAGGACGATAGCCGCAAGCGCAAGCGGGAGGCTGACGAGTGGCTGCTCAGCAAGAGAAGAAAGGCGCAGGCCCGTCAGACAGGGGTGGGCCAAGGACAAGATGAGGACGACGCCTACGACGAGGTCGACAGTGAAGGTAGTGACAGCCATTATGATGGTAATGTATTTGAGTTGGGGGATGAGAGCAGTGACGGTGATGGAAGTGAGGGCGAAGGTGAAGGTGAGGGTGAGGGCAGCGAGTTTGGTGGATTCGATGAAGAGGAAGGCCCGCCAAAGGTGAAAGAAAATCCCTATGTCGCTCCAGTATCGAAGCCTGCAGCCGCGCAAAAATACATTCCCCCATCATTGCGAGCTCGTCAAGACCCCGACTCAGAGTCCCTTACACGTTTAAGACGTCAAGCTCAGGGACAATTGAACAAGCTATCCGAGGCAAATTTGCTTTCGATTGTTGCCGAGTTTGAGAAGCTCTACCGCGACTATCCTCGTCAGAATGTCACCTCCACCTTGATCAATCTATTGATGGGCATGATCTGTGAAAGAGCCGTTCTGCAGGACACTTTCATGGTCCTTCATGCTGGTTTCATTGCGGCTCTTTACAAGCTCGTTGGTATGGACTTTGGTGCCGATCTTGTGCAGCATGTTGTCGAAATACTGGATGCCGGTAGTGATGAACGCGGCAAATTCGAGGGCAAAGAGACCGTCAATCTTGTGTCTCTTCTTTCCCAACTGTACAATTTCCACGTCATCGGCAGTACCTTGGTGTTTGATTACATTCGTCTTTTCCTAGCGGAGATTACTGAGACGAACACCGAGCTTTTGCTCAAGGTTATTCGAAGTAAGCGGTTCCACCCAATTCAAATTGCGATATATCTAACAGCATCACAGACTGCGGGCCCCAGCTTCGTCAAGATGATCCGTCCTCACTCAAGGATATTGTTATGCTCATCCATCCCGCAGTAGCCAAGGCTGGCGAGGCCGCGCTTTCGGTTCGCACCAAGTTCATGATCGACGTAATTACCGATCTCAAGAATAACAAGGTCAAATCTGCTATTGGTGCCAGTGTAACCTCAGAACACATCACCAAGATGCGCAAGATTCTGGGCTCGCTCAACAACTCTCGTGTCATTCGCGCATCCGAGCCCATCAGCATCAGCCGTGCGGATATCCATGATTCTTCTAAAAAGGGCAAATGGTGGCTGGTCGGTGCAAGCTGGAAGGAGGATCCTTTGGTTGCTGCCCGGAAGGAACTGTCCGGCGCAGCTGCAAAAGAGGACCCCGTGGTGGAAGAGGACAGTGAAGCCGAACCTGACCTGGGAGACCTTGCCAAGGCTCACCGCATGAACACTGACGTCCGTCGATCGATCTTCGTGGCAATCATGTCAGCGAACGACTTCCAAGATGCCCATGTCCGCCTTCTCAAGCTTCGCTTGAAGCGGGCCCAGGAGTTTGAAATTCCTCGCGTTCTCTTGCATTGCGCAATGGAGGAACAAGCACACAACCCCTACTATACTCTTATTGCCCGGCGCCTCTGCGGTGAACTCGGCCGACGCATTAAAATGTCCTTCATGTTCGCCCTGTGGAACATCTTCAAGCGTATGGGCGAGCGAGGCGATCTCGACGACGATGACGACTTTGACCCCGACGATGAAGAAAGCGGCGTCAGCATGAAGGCCGTGGTCAACTTGGCCAAAATGTACGGCATGCTCATCACAGACGGGTCACTGACGCTGGGCATCCTGAAGAACCTCAACTTCGCGTATTTGCAGCCCAAAACCAAGACATTTGTCGAAATTTTGGTCATCAGTATCATCCAGCAATCGCAGAAGAGCAAAAAGGCAAAGAAGACGTCCGAGTCTGGCAGGGATGAGGAATCTTTGATGCAGATTTTCTTGCGCGTCCAGGAGACACCGCACATTGCCAAGGGCCTGATCTACTTTATCCGGAAGGTTGTCGCCAAGAGTGATATCACGACGGACAAAGAACAGAAAGTGGTGCGCTGGGGATGCACTGTTGCTGCGGATGCCCTGAAGGCTGTTAAGGATTAATTGTTGCATGAGGGAGGCATTTTATCTTGTTATGCATTTTGTACCTAGAATATACCCCTGGACATATCGACTGAAGTTGCATTTGCGACTCTCAAAAATCAAAAGTCTCATTGGACATAGCTCATATTGGGCATCAATATCGTGATAATGATACTGGTACATTGTTAGGCGTCTTCTGGTAGTATATCCCATTCCATAGCGACCAGCCAGCGCTGTCTTGTGTCGCTCATATCATTGCTGAGGGAAAGCCCTTGCCTGGCAGTGAGTGCCTTGATGTCATGTAGTTCAATATCCCACGATAAGCCTCGATGGATACCCACCAAGTCTCCTACCTGAACTGAGAAGGTCTGAGGTTCACCAGTATGCAAGGCTTGCCGCGAACTGGGTCGGTATTGAGGCATCCCCATTGCCATGATATTAAGTCCCTTGTGCTTTTCTTCTTCTTCTTCTTCTTCTTCTTCTTCTTCTTCTTCTTCTTCTTGTTGAGAAGGCCATGCAATCTCAGCCTGGATAAGAGCTACGGGGCCAGAGCTGCTAAGCGTTCCCTGACTAGCATGGACAACGCGAGCAGTCACCAGGTACTTATCTAGAGATTTTGTCTTCTCAGAAGACTTAGTTGGGACATTCTCACGCTTTGATCCCATCTCGAGGATCCAACTTCGCACCTCGGCTGCCATTCCGCCAGGCGTGTAATCTAATCCTCCCGCACGAGCCCGACCGCGACGGCGGAGTGTGTGTGAAGAAGGGGAGAACGGTGCCGGGACATCATCGGCGGGATCTGGCGATGGTGCACGGGGAAGAATAAAAGCCGGTTTCCGTCCCTCTGGTGGTGATGCCGGCTGTGTTGATGGTGTCTCGAGTCTGAAGGGGGTCTGACTGCTGGGTGGTTTCTTTGTCGAGAGCATAAAGCGAGGTTTGTTGTGGAAAGGGGTCTTTATATTCCCAGGCGTTGGCATCATGGAACCCGTCGGCCGAGGTGGAATACCTGGCGTGGCTGGTATACCACTGTCCAGACCTGTTGGTCTTGACACGACACGAGGAGCAGGCGTCATCAAATGATCGGGGCCAGAGTGCTGAGGCTGAGATGACAATGGCACCAGATTATCCCGGTTCAATTTCTCACCCAGTGACTGATGGGCCCCCCCTGAAAGTCGTCGCCGTTTGTGGCTGTCTCCTACGGGTGCAAACACCGCGTCGAAGTCGGTGTCCAAGCCACCCGGGCTTGCTGCCTGCTCTGGCGGAGAGCTGTCGATGACATCGTCTACCAAGTTCTTTCTCTCGGCGCTTCGGGTTCCGGTATCCCTGGTCGGCTTGCCATCACCTGAATCCTCGATCACGTCCCTTTGCCAACGTGATGGGACGTTCCGGGACGGGGCAGGGGTGCGCGCAATGGCCGGCGCGGTCGAGGGCGGGTCATCATCATCGTCGATATCGAGATCGTCGTTCCGCCGTGGCGTAGTCTGCGAAAGGAGGAATCGAGGAGGGTTCGCGAATTGTGGGCCGGCGCTGCGGCGCGTCGATTGCTGGCGCGGCAAGCGAAATGGAGATGGAGTCTGTGATTGGACCTGGTAAATATTGGCTTTCAAACATCCTCCATAGGAAGCATACTCCGGGGAAAGGCATTGGATCAGGTCCAGTCGCGGTGCTGGAGCCACATGACGCAAGTTGGGCGCGTTTAGTGAGGTTCGCGTACGGGAGATTGGAGATTGCGGGGAAACCGCCCGAAATGGAGATGTCTTCAGATAACTATGTAGCATCGACCCGTAAATGAGAATGAAGGCGATTGCTTCAAATAGAGCCCTGCAACTGGTTATATCAGACACTAAATTTTCTATGTATTTATACGTTGATTCATCGCTTCGTCGTACATCAAAGAGCCCCACTTCATCTCAATCGTGGAAAGTCATGCAGCATATCAACTCAAATATATACCAGCTTCGCATTATACGCGGTACTACCTATCCCTGCGTTGACAAAAGTATCAGTAAATGTAATATTTTCATAATATCATGAGTCTAACTTCGCAAAAGGCATGGATATACATAAAAGATATATCGCAGAAGGAAAGCGCCAAAAATACAATTCAACAATGCAAAGACAGACTGCTTACATCTGTTTAAAATACTCATCAAACCTTTCCTCAGCCACCCTGGTGCAGTCAAAGCCGTATATCTCGCGCTGGACATCGGCATCAGCCCACTTGTCCGGCACGGGACCCTTGCCATCCCGGAGAGCGGCGAATTGCCGATCACGCTCCTCCTTAGCAGCACCATCTCCCAAGTGCAGAGCACGACCGGATGCAGAGGCCATGTTGACCAGAGCCTCGGCACGGCTCTTGCGGATTTTCTCGTAGACGCGCAGAGCCTTGTTGACAGACTCGGGGGCGGTATCGGGGAGACGGGAGAGAGCAACGCCGAGAACGGCGCCGTCTTCAATGGCCTGGGCGGCACCTTGGGCCAAGTGAGGTAGGGTTGGGTGGCAGGCATCCCCGACCAGGGCGACGGACTTGTAGACCCAGGTTGGGAGCGGGTCGTGGATACGTAGCTTCCACTCACAGACCTCGCCCTCGGGAACATAGTTGAGCATGCGCTGGACCATGGGGCAGAAGTCGGAGAAGACGCCCAGCATGGCCTTCTTGTCACCCTTGGTGGTGTAAGTGGCGTTGGTAGCAGCGGCGAAGTTGGTGTCTGGTTGGGTGGTGGAGATGTTGTAGATGGTGTTGTTGGAGACCGGGTAGGCGATGATATGGCGCTTCTCACCGATCCAGCGGGTGACGCGCGTGCTGCTGATGAGAGCCAGCAACTCCGGATCATCTTTGATCTGCTCCTTGTGGATCATGATCCGGTATGCGGCCTGGCCGGTGTCCTTGACACCGACGTTGACGTTCAGTTTCTTGAGTATCTCTACACGAGTGCTGGACTTGATGCCGTCGGCGGCCAGCAACACATCGCATTCCATATTGTACGGGGCATCGCCGTCGCGGGGGACTGCGGTAAATGATGGCCGCTCGCTGGACACATCCACGTTCTCTACAAGGGTGGCAAAGTTGAACTTGATGGCTGACTCCTTCAAGCAGCCCTGGTAAAGACTGTGGGCCAGTGACGAGCGGTGTCCCACCATATGCTTGTAGCCGTAGGTATCCTCGACGTACCCCAGCTCAACGTGAGCAAGCTCAGCGTCAGTTGCGCCAACTAATTAGTGCATCAGTATATCTTTCTTTACATTATATGTTGACAATCGGCACATACCTCGCACGGAAGTATCTCCGATGTTTACAGCCTCAGCCTCAATAGGCTTCCAGACACCGAGTCGATCAAGCACGCGAGCCATGTTCGGGGCCAGTTGGATACCGGCTCCAACAAAACCAAGGTCATGCGCATTTTCATAAACACCAATGTTCTTGAAACCACGCTTGGCCAGAGCAAGGGCGCAAGTGAGGCCGCCCATACCGGCGCCCAGAATGGCAATTTGTAAATCTTGGGGTGACTTCGCCATTGTATCAGGTATCTAAAGGAGGGGCATTAGAATTTTAAAAAGTAATAAAAGGTTACAAAGCAGGAAAAGGGCAATCTTTAAAAAACTTCCCCATGGAGCCTTCATAATGGTGAAGGCGGGTAATACCTCATCCGCTCCCACAACTCCCCACACGCCCAACTTGGGATGCGCCAACCGGGGATGGGATTTTTACCATAGCCGGTAGGATAATTACCCGACATCGGAGTACTTGGAGAGGGAGAAGTGATTATCTGCACTAAGAGTGTGGTCGCCCAAGATTCCCTCAGTTTGTCTCTTAATTCTCTCCTCCAATAATATAGGCACTTATAATATAGACCACCGGTAACACATGCTATGTATAAAGCACGGATTGGGGCCCCGCCTGCCCCAGATGTTCCCCACATTCCACTCCATCGGAGTAAACTGATTCCTGCACTGTGGCCAAATTGCCGATATTAACACTATTCCAGCATCTACACTAAGTATGACCAAGAGGTTCGTAGGATAAGATGGAATATTATAACCCTTGTCGGTAAAGGCATTCATTCTAACTACACACCCTCGCGAGGCTGTACCTTCCATTTCTGGTTAGGCTGATAATATAGCTCTGGTAATTGGCCTGAAGTGGATACCAGCTTCGGGAAGAAGTATTGGAAAGTAGGATTGATGAGTGCTTGGTTCAATAGATACAAAAGCATGCAAGTGACGAGGAGGATTTTCATCCAAGATCAATCCAAATATCAAAATCAACTCGGACTATTGCGCTTCGTGATCGGACATAAATAAACATATCTACATCTTCGATATTGAATGACCGAATCTCGCACTTCAAGCACATCGATGTCTTCACCGATAATGCTGGCTATGGTCTGATGCGAGACATGGAGGGTATCCTCAAAGCAGACGCACGACCCCAGCTAGAAACTAATTGATGGGGGCCAGTTCGTATCACAACATAAGCGCTTTAAGTATTCGTGAGGTCAATCCTCATGGCGAAGGAGGCACCGTTGGTCAGATCTTTCCGATAGGCGGACGGTTGGCTTCCCGCCATGTAAGAGCAAACACAACATAATAAGAGGTCTCCGTTGATAGGCAGCAAGCAAATTCACTCTAGGAGATTTCATACAGTCACTGCCTAGGGAAGTCAACCCCGATTGGAATATCAAGTTCCTGATCGTCGCGCCAGGGGGGTACGGACTACGGACGAAGGACGATATCAAAAAATACACTTGCGGACATAGATGCACGAGAAGATCAGACTATGCGGTGTTCTGAAAGAACATGCAGTTCTGAGTAAATAGATGTCGCAAGCAAGAATGTCGGATCTCGGATATTCGTAGCACATCTAACTCCACCTGGGCGGTGTACCGAGTCATCCACCCGATACAGAATTGAATATTGAGAAATCCAATTCTTTGGGATTTCCTGGCACAAGGTTTTGGCTTAAATTCTTTTGAGGAGGGCTTTGACAGACACCTCCACTTACCGAATAAGCAACGGGGTTCCCGCGGGCATTTCCAGGGGTTTGATGCTCCACCTTCAGCCTTCCGCCTTTCACCTTCCCCTGTACCTCAACCGTGCCATGCTGTTTGACATCGCAAGATCCAAGGACGCGACAAAGCTCTTTTGGACGCTACCCGCATCTATTCTTTAACGAGTGCTCCAGCCTATGCAGTCATCTCCTCGGCAACTCTTCGTCTGATGCAGTTTGATTCTCAGCAGAACCGAAAACCCCGACATGGGGAAGAGACAAGATCCACTTGTAGACTATTCAAGGTTAGCAACAGACTAGCGATCAACATTCAAATTACAATCAGCGTCAAAAACCCTCTGATTTGTGGAGTTCAGCTCTTTTTGTGAAACGTGTTTGGGTCCACACAGCGTCGATCACCGGCGTCCTAACCACCGGAGTCTTAGATGTCATTGGAGACTATGACGGTCTAACACAGTTTAAGGCGGTGCCAATGCTGATCCTTCAGGGTTCTTTATTTATTGTGTTTTGACCACCGGATCCTGGCATGTCTCCGGCAGTTGCTGCGAACCATGTGGCAAACGCATTCTCGTGTCCTGGCCCACGAAGTACGTCAACGCGGCCCTTGGTTTTTGATGATTGTTTAGAAGGATACTGGATACGTCAGAATTATGCTTCTATCAGCCACAAAGCCATTTTCCCACAGTGGAAACGGGGGAACTGCTACCCCTGAGTCTGGAGTGGACATGCAGATCTACGGAGTGGCTAATGAAGATGGACCTTCCTGCGAAGCTTATGACCGGCTAAGACAGGTCCGTCCTCCGCGCCGGCTCATTCACTATCAACATGGCTGTGGGGTCTTCCCTTGAATATGAGAGGACGCCCGTATCACTACGATTCTCATTGGACTATGTTGCCCATCGGGGGTTAACTGGCATCCCCCCTGTTCCCCATCGGGCTGATGTGGAGTTCCTCCAAGTCGACGTCAGGAGCATTGGCTCAGCGAGCGGGATGTTGTGTTCATCTCCCCCTGAGAATGGCTTCTATAAAGGACAGTCCATGTCAATTGACCCTCAACTCTTCCAATACCCCCAAAGAGTCCTTCTGTTTTCCGTGTGCTCCAGTCACTCTTTACCGGTTTTATATATACCGTCCATTCTTTATTGCCTCGAGCAACAGTCACTCATTAAATCCAAGATGAAGTCCTTCGCCATCGCCGCCGTCCTGGCGTCCACCGTCGCTGCTCTGCCTACCGGCACCAGCACCTTCAGCTGCATCCCCGCCACTGCGGCTCCCACCGGCTTTGCTCCCAACATCCCCTTCTGCAGCACCTCGACTTCCACTGTGGTGCCCACTGCTACCCCCAGTGCTAGCGGCCTCAGCTCGACGAACTTGAAGCAGCTCGGCGGCAACACCGCCGGTAACACCGCCAACACCGCCAGCAACGCCGTCCAGAGGGTTTTCACCGTGACCAACGGTGGCCAGAAGATGGTGATCGGACTTGAGCAGAGCATTGCCCAGAAGCTCAGCACCCTTAACGTCGGTACCGTCACCCAGGCCATCGGTCAGGTCACCCAAATCGCCGGCTCCCCCAGCCAGCTGAGCACCAACGGCTTGACCTCCGGAGTTTTGACCGTTGCTACCACCGAGGGCAAGTACGCTCTTGTCCAGCTCACCTCCGAGGTTGAGGGTCTCCTTGCTCCCCTTCTGTCTACCCTTAGCCCCGTTACCAACGTCGTTGGTGGCCTCGCCAGCACTGTTGAGAGCCTCACCGGCATCCTTGGCAACCTCGGCATCCTGGGCAACCTTGGCAACCTTGGCGACCTCACTTCCGTCCTTGACCTGAAGCGCGACCCCGTCAACGACGTTATGAGCATCACTGGCCTTAACGGCGAGAACATCCTTGCCAAGGTTGAGCCCTCTGTCCTCGGCCTCCTCGGTGGCCTCAACCTGGGCTCCCTCCTCGGCGGTGCCTCCGGCTCGTCCTCCCCTCTCGGCTCCGTCGTCGGCCAGGTCCCCGTCGCCGGTGACCTCGTCCAGCAGGCTACCTCCATCGGTGCCGACCCCAGCCAGGTCCTCGCTGTCCTGGGCCAGGACGGCTCCTCTGCTCTCCTCGTCAAGGTCGAGGGCACTCTCACCGGTCTCCTGTCCAGCCTCGGCCTCTCCGCCCTGGGCCAGACCGTCGGCAGCGTCGTCTCCTCCACCCCTCTGTAAATGAACCTGGTTTGCCCTTGAAGGGATTTCATCATTCGCTTCTATGGGTCCTCTGTTGTTTGGTTTCCTCGCGGGGCTGAACGTCACGCCAAAATGATTTGACACGAGGAGTTACCCTACATATTTTCGTTATTTATCTGTACCTATTTTATACGTGAAAGCGTGACTATTGAACCTCGAATATCCTTGTACCCAACTGTAATGTCTACTGCTTTGCGTCTTCCTTTTGCAGGAATTTTGGATCGGAATTTTCATAGCTCTCGGGGTCAATGATGCTTCCGTGTGTACCAGCCACGGCTCTAAATGATAGCATCCATGCGGTGAGGTTCGTCCATCTTCAGAAGAAGCGTCGCTCGGCCAGAATACGCTCGGTTTCAGCGCCGATGAGCTCCAATATCTCCCCCCGAGTACGCTCTGCTTCACTCCCTGCTTCAGTGTTGATGATCCCAAAAGCTCGTTCCGAGTTGTCCGCAGGTTGTTGGGTGGTGATGGTTGGCTGCCGCCCTTGTTGCGACGCCAAAAGCAAACATATTCCTCCGCCAAGACTCTATTGATACCCCAAGTTAGCGCTTCCAATGTAGTTTGAGGGCGTAGTGAGTACGACAAGAGGTAGCAGGGATAGATAACCGGATACCGTACCGAGTAGGAATTTAGGCTCTGTGTTGCCTAGGTAAGATGGCTACCGCATACGGATGCGGCGGTAGAGTCACGAGGTAATGTCTCTCAACGTGGTTACACTACATTGTCATACTAATGTCTCATTATATGAAGGTGTCAAATATGAGGTTCTACATAAAGCCTATGTATATGTTGAAAACGCGAAATAGATCCACTAGAGGGCGCATTCAAGTTGTATACGCCTTGACAATGAGATCATGCACAATCGACAAAGACTAGAAAATATGTTTCACCGCGGATATATCGGGATGTAATATATTTTATTTGGAATAAGCCTTATGGGATCCTTGTTATTTGCGAAGTGACTCGGCAGTTCATCCTGGCCTACTGCCAGTGGAGATATGGAGCATCCTATCATTGACCTTAGACTTATGTCGGTCGGATAGAGGGATATCTTACCACCAGAAGCAGATGATTCGGCACCTACTCAACCTCCCACAAAAAAGCCACATGTGTCACAATGGGGGCAGCGGAGGACTAATAATGTCTTTCAGCGGAGCGATGTTTGGGGCTTCTGTTGTACTGCCGTCGTATAGTCGTCCAAACATCTCCTCGGTGAAGATGCCAATGGCCTGACATACATAGACAGCTAGCAGTCGCTAGGCGGCTGATGACACTCTGGTGGTTACAAAGATTTACTTGCTGGTTTGTTTGCTTAGGGATATACGGGTTGTTCCACTTGTATACAAAAGCGTTAGACTACGTGCCGAAAACAAGGAATCGGAAGAGTGGTCAGAAATGCCTAAGTATCTCATCATTTAACGACCGAGGGCTTACTGTAGGCAAAGCAGAAGTATCAAAAATCCAAGCTGCTTGCTCAAGGACCAACGTAAAAAGGTGAAGAAAGAGGCGGCACCATCCTGAAAAATGGCAACCGTTGGTAAACGCAGCATCCTTGAAAGGGAACACAATTCTTAAGAAGTCCTAGATTAGGCCCGCCAGTACTACCTAGCGAGTCAAGGTGAAACCTGATCACCAAGTATGGTCAAATTGTTTGATAACAAGAAAGTGCCAAAGTCAATCACAAAGTAAGGCTACGTGACCAGACCAGCCCGTCGAAAAAGACATAAGTAGGAGATGATCTCACACTTTCATCCTGCCTCTTATTACAGCTCGATACTTCAAGATTCATCACTACCAATCACTACCAGCACCTAACCCTTGATTTCTGCACGATTAATTATGCATATCTTCACTGCTGCTCTTGTGGCAATTACCATGCTTTCGGCCTCTGGGCTGTCTTGCAAATGTGGAGACCGTGGCTATACAGAAAGCTGTTGTCGAGGAATTGGAGCGAGACCATTACGATATGGTAATGAATGGGACTGTCCTGCCGACACCATCTCCAATAGGTTTACACAATTTAGGAACTGTTGCCAGTATTTTGGTGGTTCGGACTGCTGATAGGCTAACATCGGCCCTCATCAACCGTAAGTCAATCTATAACTCCTGCATGCTCTATATTGATGGCCTCGATAGGTATCTCAACATTCCAGTCCACGTAATCGTTAATTAGCCAAGCTTCGGCTGAGCTTTTTTATTCAAGGGTTAAATAGTGTTGATAAGGGAATGTTGCAATTTTATTAGTGCGCCCCTAGGAATATTCATTATTCCCTATGCCTAGCTGCCTCCATCCGGTAGTAAGTATATTATAACGTGAGTGAAGCTATCCGGAAAGGCAAGATAAACTAGCAAGAAGCTAAAACAACATTTCACTCCAACCCCCAGATATAAGCGCGGAAGATAGATAGACTATAAGGGTTCCCTAAAATACCCGATAAGTCAAATTCAGGTTGGGATAACTTCTGGTCTGCATCCGTCAACTCAAATCCGCGGTGGCGATAGCAGCAAGCACATTGAGAAGTACAATGGCCCCATCCTCTGATCCGATGAGAAGCTGGTGGTTTTTCGCAGCATTTACATTTTCTGCCACAACACCCACCTCGTTTCGCGCAGTCCTCACGGAGCCATTTGCTGTCTAGATGCCACCCTGGCCTTTTTCGTAAAGATAAATATGCAGCTTTCGCAGGTCCTCTCTTGCCATTAGCCTCGGCAGTGTAAAGGATCCTCTCAACACGCCAATACTCTTGGTCTAAGAGTACTAACTCCTCGGTCCACTTCTGTAGTTGCTTTTGGTCGTGGCCTGTCGAACCTTTATCCAGTCGTTCGATTTCTTCTTTCAGAAATATCTCGCGCTGAGCAGTTGCAAATAGTTGCATTTCCGCTTTAATGACAGAATGTGCCCATTGGCACACACGTATAACCGTCAAGTCCGTCTCCCATGAGCGGAAACGCTGGTGACGACTCTTTTGGGCTAGTCTCCATTTACCCCAGCTTTCAAGTTGACTTTCCAAGTAGGAAATGGATGGTATGAAATTTTTGAGAAATGTCTTTTTGTGCATATCGAAAGTATTTGTAAAAGGAGGAAATATTTGAGCAGAAGATATTTTCCAGAAGACACCAGTTAGGCCAAAGGGTTACATCATGTACCATCATAGAGCTCAGATACGGAGCCCGTCTACTAGTCTACTTTTGGCGCGGGCCGCAACCCAGCCCTACTGTCGAGAGGGCTAGGAAGGCAGAAACTAGCCTACTCTGGAAGGGAATCAAGAGGTGGAAAACTCATGTGGAGGGAAGAATCTAGAGAGAACAAACCGCAGCTATATGTAGCGTTGCAATTCTCCAAGTTTACAGACCGAGGCTCCCTTCCCTAACCTCTTGGCCGTGACATGGATTTGACGGCAAGTATGAGGGCAATGGTTCATCTTAAGTTCCGATACACTTTAACAATGGGCTGTGGGCATATTCGTCATCAGAAAGATGTAAATGGCGGGCGTAATAGGGAAACAGAGGTAGTCAGTTAACTAAGGAAAGTGCTCCTGTGCACGCTTACCAACCTATTGTTTTGAAAACATCGCGTAAGGTGAGTCCCTTGTCTTTTGAAAATCAACTACCTACGAGTCCATCAAAATCCCGCATACAAGAAGGCCGTTTTTGCTTTTTATTTTGAGAATATGGCGCCACAGCCACCTCTCCCATCTGTGCCCTCTCCGCCCCCGCCTCCCCCTCCAGCTATGACTCCGCTAAATACCACCCTCGCGATTGTCTTGCCGGTTTTTGCTGTTGTTGCTGTGCTATTCGTAGCAATCTGGGCGTTTCGTTACAATCGCCGGTCAGTATATCCTCTTCCCGAATGCACTTGGATCGCGTTCATAAGAGTATTAGCCACCCCGCGGTACCGCAAAACATGAGCTCGGAGCAGGCCGATGCCTACATTCGGGTATATGACACTACCAAGCCCGGTATATACTCATTACGCCCTCAAGCTACATTGGAGCTCTCGAGGTGCTAACTTAGGATGTATCAATAGAATCCTGGGGCCGCAAAATCTTCTGCTTTTGCCGACGCTGGAGGCATCGCGACCTCCCCAAGACTCAGGCAGAGCTGTTGGAACTTATTGGGGTTGAAACAAGGCGTATGATGGAGGACGTCTGAGAAGTGGATGCATAAGTGATGATGAAGTTTGTCTTGAGCCGACTGTCCTTATAACTATAGATACCAAAATTGACTATTATTAAACACAAGATCCCCCATCGCAGCTCTCAATACATAGTTCAGCAGTGGAAATACTCCCTTATGGAGCTCGGGACGAATTCCAGGCACGTGCGCAACCACCAGCGTGGTTCATATAACACGAGGTGCAGCGAGATTATTGTACCTGAGATGGTGGAACACAATACTCCACAACGGAGTCATATCTTGAGAATGTCGCTTGGTCAGACCATACAAGCAGCTGGAAAGTGTCATACTTCTGTGATGATTTGGAGGATTTGACTGCACAATACCTTTCTACAGGTGATTTGGCAGACGAAGGGAGGTCGCACAGCATCACGCAAAACATTGATTACTGTCTAAGCCAGAAAACCGATGGAAAATGTGAGATTTTATATCATTTACCCATTGCCTTTGCCATGCTCATTTGCAATCTCATCAAGCTAGCGTGTCTGTGGTACCTAATTTATATCAACCGTCACGACCTTATTTTGAAGGTTGGGGATGCAATTCTCCAACGTCCCGGCCGAACCAAAAAAATGCTGCATGCTTTTACACTCAGAAGTACACTCCAACCTGTGGATAATTGGTGGGAAAGATCAAACAACCGACCAGGAACAAGTATAGTGGTTTCTGATACACCTCACCCCCAAAAGGCTTCCACAAACGTCACCAAACTATGGAGCAATGCGAGCAAAGCATGGATCTGGTTCCCAACTCCGGCAGTAATAATACTGCATATCGGCATGACACAGATCATACTACAACTCACCCTGAACAATTTACTCCAAAAAGGCATATGGGACTCGAAAACATTCGCCAGACGACGCCTGAGACCTTGCTTTATAATGTTTCCAAAAGCTACATCGGCATGGAGCTCCTGGCCAATATACCGCAGATCGACGTGTCCCTGCTGTACTACCTCCTCAATGACACACTCGCGCGCATGCTTATCGCAGCGGACTACAACGAATACGCTATATCTCGCCGGCCGCTTCGAGTATCTTTTTCTCATGGTGAGCAACGATTGACATTTTATCTCACGATTCCATACCGCTATAGCGTGCCATTTTCGTTGGCCTTCACTTTGATCCATTGCTTTGCTTCGGTAGGCATTTTCTATGTCCAGATCTTGCCGTATGGTATCTATGGTCATCCTATCTACTCTGCTATTGTGATGACCTGCAGTGTGGACACTATTCCATTGCAGATTCCGATGTTTCTTGCAATTGCGATGTTTTTCGTTGTCGCCTTTTTAGGGGCCAAGAAGTTCAAATCTCAGACCATGCCGGCTGCTTTTAAGGCGGTAATATGGGGGGCTTTGGAGAGGAGTGATTCGGAGGAACACTTGCATTGGAGTTTGAGCTCGAAGGAGGTGGATCCCCCTTGAAACTCTTGCAGCCAGTCAGCGGCTGCTTGATCTTGTTTCATAGGAGTTTGCTAATCCGACCCCCTGGACATATAATACATACAGGATTTTACCCGAAACCGCCACACACCCGCAACCTTCTCTTCTTACCCCTCAGGAAGCGCCTAGGGTGTTAGAATACCATGATTCCCTCAATTTCTCTCAAACACATACATATTTTGTCGGGATTCTTATCGGATATATGTGTGTCATCTTATTCATGATCATTTCTCGCAGACTGGTTAACGTGTGCTAACACTCGAGGCTGGGTTTCAAGGCACAGCTTGAATCCTCACATTCGCTGGTTAAGTAATTGAGCGAGTCGCACGATTAGTTGCAATACAAGCCTGGTCGCCTCCAAATCTAGCAATATGGTTACTGTTAGGGTCAGGCCAACGGAGACAAGAGACGCGCCGCTCTTACCAGCGGTGGAGCGCTCAGCGGTGCAAGCATTCTTACAATTTCCGGATCTTGCATGGCTCGCCAATGGAAGTGTCCAATCCGTGGAACAGCATCTGGAATTGATTGAGGGTGGGGCAGCATGGGTGGCTGTTGATCCTCAGGATGTACCTGTTGGATTCCTTAATGGCTTTTTAACAAACCAAACCCTCTATATCTGTGAAGTGTCGGTTCAATCAGATTACCAGGGCAAGGGAACTGGCCGGCGTCTAATGGAAGCGGCGAGGCAATGGGCAATCTCGTGTGGCTGTTCATCTATCACTCTGACCACATTTCAACACGTCCCATGGAATGAAAGCTTTTATAAGTCCCTGGGCTTCACCACTTTGAGGCCATCTGAGTTAACGCCATCACTATGTGCTATCATAAAGGAGGAGGCTGATGCTGGTCTGCCGATCGAGCAGAGATGTGCAATGTATTTGCGCCTGCGATGAACACTGCAAAATCTCTAGGCTCGACAACTCAGTCAGCCAAGGACTGTATATGCTAGCATATCTCATTGTTGGAACTGGCTCACTTGAAAACCTATTTTGATATTTGTGTTTACTACTTCGCCTAAGGCCATGATAGAGTCGCCGGGGTTCTATAGACAGCGTCGCACTGTCGCAGTGTTATCATAGCCCTGTTATGTGCGGTAACGTACATGCATGGCCTTAAGGGAGACAGCGATGCCTAAATAGAAACACCACGATTTATTCGAAATCATGAACTTTCCATCGCTACCCCAAGTTACATCGTATTCGACAGGCTACAAATATCAAAGAAAAAACACATGGTCTAAGCATAAAAATTCCACGGTTTCTTCTAGCGCAATGAGGGCCTCCTATCAGCCCCGCTTGTACTTTGGCGCATTCATCGGTCGTCCCACGACGAACTCAGGCAAAGGAGGTCCCGAAACCCATCTAGTGGTGGGCTTTGGCGATGTGCGACGGTGATTGGTATGGCATTGGCAGGTGTGTTGGTGTCCAGAGGAATCATTCTTGACACTTTTCCCATGCTTGGCACAATATGAAGAGTAGGAACAAGTCCTTGGTTGAAGCTGGGCTGGTTTAGTTTCTTCACCGTGGCCATTGCAGCATCTGTTGTTTTTGGCATGAATCGCTGATGGAGGTTGGTTATAGTGTACTTGGCAATGCTGGTGGCTTGGGGCATGTGCATAGGTAGGATGGTCATGTCCTACGGGGGTTTTGTGGTGATCTTCACGGCTCGGCTGCCCTGTGGGGTGTGCGATGTAGGGATAGACATATAATGGGGCTGGAGGGTGTATAGCCGACTTGTCTCGGTGGTGTGGCCGGTGATGCTCGTGGTTGATTTTCTGTTGATGTTGGTATGAGTCTGGAGTATCTCCATTTGACCGATTAACCGGTGCTGTCTGTGCAGGTGGCATGTTGTTGGGATGTGAGCAGCAATGGTTTTGCTTTGTTTTCTGACGAGTTGTGTGCTGTTGATGGCACGGACGGTAGATTGGGCAGTACATCCTTAGAGTGAGACACTTCAAAGCATTCCAAGGTTCGAGGCAAAGGTTGCTACCTAGGTCGGCGAAGGCATAGTTGGCAATCGAGGCTTCATTATAAGGCTGCTCAGCTGGACAGGACTTTAGGCTGATTCTAATTGACCAACTACCCGGCACCCGGGCAGTGAAACATTACATGCAGTTTGCCTGCCACCCTCATAGTGCGCTAGCCTTTGTTTAGACATCTTCAAAGAGATGACAGTAACATGTTGTATTCTCGACGGGGGCCTGCAGCTTCTCGTTACACAAATCGGAGCGTTTGCTCGATATCGTACATAAGACTATTGAGGTAGGCTACTTGGAAAGCGAATAGTCACGAGTGGATTCAGATTTGATGCAGCTTACTTTCCCACGTCCAGTCTGAGGCTCCCTTGAAGGTGGCAATGTTTGAGTCGCGTGACTTCACGCAACAGGAGACGACGATTTCTTACTCCACATTGAAGATATGACCTGACGATGTAGGAAGCTGTACACTGTACGTCATCGATGGGGTGTAGGGTTGGACCCATTCCTTAAGGATAGTGGTGAATGTATCGCAGACAGCCTGCACAGCATCGTCACGAGACGCTCCACAACTTTCAATGTAGACTGCAGAAGTATTAACATATTTTAGTTCTGACTTCGTAGCTAGGGACTTACATTTGACCTTGGGCTCTGTGCCTGAGCCCCGGAAAGTGAAGCGGACCCCGCCCTCCAGCCACAGAGTCAGCATTTGACTAGTGGGATCCTCGGCCAAATCCGGCTTGTTGTCAGACGACGCCGAGTCATACCCTTCTGTCAGGTCTCGCCATCGCAGAATCTTAAATTTGCCGAATTGTCTCTTGGAGAGAAAACTGCCGCTCCTGATTCCGCGAAACAGCTGCAGGGTGAGCTCTGGATTTGGAGACCGGAAGTAATTGTTCAATGTTTCATGGTGGCCAAACTCAGTAAAGAGCTGTTGCAGTTTGTCATGGACGGTCAACCCCTGAGCTCTCCATTTTGCCTCTGCAGCGAGAAAGACTGAAGCGGCCGTAATGCCATCCTTATCGTAGCAAACGGTAGGAAACATGTAACCGAGCGCTTCCTCGTAAGCAAACGGCACGGTCTGTCCAGTCCTCTCTAGGTCTCGAGCAACGTTGGCCATCCACTTGAAGCCAGTCAACGTTTCTTTGAATTGGATTCCCTTGGCCTTGGCCATCTTGCCAAGCATGCCGCTGGAGACAGTCGTCGTTAAAACTGTAATCTTTGATAGGTCGGCAGTGGTACTGAGCGAATCAATGATATGGGAGGCCAAAAGGACACCAACATGGTTTCCTGTAAATAAGAACCACTTGCCACTGGGTCAAGGTAAGACACATACCACAATGCGTACTGTGGGACACTTACTGGATTTTTTCTGCTACAGCAAACCGATCCGCATCTGGATCATTAGCAATGATCAGGGTCTTCCCTTCTTTATCGGCTGTCTCAATCGAAAGATCCAAAGCCCCCGTCTCTTCTGGGTTGGGGAACTTGACGGTAGGGAACTCGGGGTCCGGTTTCTCTTGAGCAGGAACAGTCGTGCAGTCATTGATTCCTAGCGATTCACATAGAGTGGGAAATACCAAGCTTCCAACGCCGTGGAGAGGCGTATAGACAGATGGCCTCGGAGGCTGCCACTCAGGCACTGTTGATTTCTGGAAAAGTATCAGTCTTGTCATTTGAGGATTGGTGCATCCTTAAACACTGACAGCATATTTTTCAACCTGGCTGATGTAGTGAGGAAATAGCTTCTGATAAGAGTCCGCATGTAGGAGATTACCAGCCTGCGAGTTCTTCCATGCAGTTGGCCAAGGCTCTAGATTCTCACGGATCGACTGCGCTATCTCGCCATCCTCAGGTCGGTTGATCTGAGCGCCATTGGTCGAGTAACTGAGATGTATATAGGTCAGACAATCCAAAAAAGCACAACAGATAGTATATCGTACACCTTGTAACCTAGTTGAGAATCAGTAACGGTTCATATCATGTCATGCGCATGGAGAAGGAGCAGACATACCATTGTCTTGAGGGGGGTTCTTCGGGCTATTGGTTAACAAGCATCTACTCTACTGGAGAAAGAACTGGCATACATGGCTCGCTGTTATCATAATACCGGCAGCAGCATTAAAGTGGTTCACACCGAAGGGAACCGTTGGCGTGGGCCCTGCCTGATCGAAGAACCAGACTGGGATCCCGACAGCAATGAACGCATTGGCCGCAAGCTCGGCAAACCGGTCGGAGTTATGGCGCGCATCATGTCCGATGACCACGCCCCTTGAGGCAATCTCCGGGCGTCTTTGAAGGTACTTGGCCAGTCCCTGGGATGCCTGGATCACCGTCAAGGAGTTCATACAAGAGAACCCGGCTGCCATGCGGCCGCGCAGGCCGGCCGTTCCGAACTCGATACCTGATCTTCAATCAGAAATGCATTCCAACACAGAAGGGTCCCCATACGATTGCGCAGGCGCAGCTCCAGCTCTTCGGTAGAACTAGCATCTCGCAACTGCTCTATTTCCGCACGCGTTGTGGAATCCTATATCCGAGCCGATGAGATCACGCCACCAGGTACGAGGTGTAAGGATATGGATACCTGGTCCCACTGGAGCCATGTCTGGACCAGCGACGCGATTGAAACCTACTGATGTTAACGAGTGCCCAGTAAACAGAAGAGTGTAGTCGGTACGAAGTAATACCTGAGCCATCATGCAATGAGTGAGGTGAAAGTGTTCAATTACGGGCGACGGCCGATCAGTCCCCGCTTGTTGACTCCACCTTCCAACTGCGTTCCTTCCAACTGCGTTTCTTCTTATTTCTGCCTGCGCTCTCTTGCCTTCTCTACTCCACACGTCAATTGCCTGTCACGACTGAATACTCCCTGTTAACACTCTAAACTATGTTCACTTGAATTTTAGCCTCCCCTAGACACCCATCCCTCACCTCTCGCCATCTCATCCCCTCACCGCACCTTTCACTATGGAGAAGCCCGCGCTCCGATCATCCCGGAAGGACACTGTGTTGAGTCGCCGGTATATTGAAGGTCTCATTGCACAAGGAAAGCATGTCATCATCTTCGAGGGTCGCGTCCTCAAGGTAGACGCCTGGATCCAGTTCCACCCCGGCGGAGAGAAGTCGATAAAGCACATGGTCGGCAGGGATGCAACAGACGAGATTAATGCGTACGTTCTCCCATGAGGGCTTTCTCTGTCTCTGCTAATGCGTGGAACAGACTACATTCTGAAGAAGCCCGCGAGCGCATGTCCTCCTTCCAGATCGGACGATTTGACGGCCTGTGGTCCAATTTCCTTCCGCCGATTCAAGGCGGCAAGTTCCGTCTGTACACCGACGAGACGTGCTCCAGTGAGGAGGATCTGACTAGCCAAGAGGACTCCAGTCATGATGGGTCTACTCCTCCTTCCCCGATCTTTGACGCGGTCGATTCAAAAGCCACGCGTCGAAAGAATGCCTCGCCAGAAACCAACAGCTCCGTTTCCACTCCTCCAACCCAAGACTCTCAGCCGAGGCCGGCCTTTCTGGACGCTCGAACACAAGACGAAATTGAACTCGACATTGCAAAATACCCTTCACTGAATACCGCGAACCAGGAAATCATCAAGCAGAAATATCGTGCCCTGAATGAACGCATGCATGCCGCGGGCCTGTTCAAGTGCAATTACTTCTCCTACTTCATCGAATGCTGTCGTTATACGCTCTTTGCAATTTTAGCATACGTCTTCCTTCGCTTGGGTTGGTGGGGCACATCCGGATTCTTCCTCGGATGCTTCTGGCACCAGCTTGTTTTCACAGCCCATGATGCCGGCCACATGGGTATCACACACAATTTCCAGATCGACACCACCATTGGCATCATAATTGCCGACTGGATGGGAGGGTTGAGTCTGGGATGGTGGAAACGAAGCCACAATGTACACCACATCGTGACCAATGAGCCCGAGCACGACCCGGACATCGAGCACATGCCCTTCTTCGCCATTTCCCACCGCTTCTTCGACGGCCTCCGGAGCACGTACTACGACCGGCAAATGATCTTCGACGCCCCATCCAGATTCTTGCTCAAAATCCAGAATTACTCATACTACCCAATCATGGCGCTGGCCCGCTTCAACCTCTACCGCCTCAGTTATGAGTACCTGTTGAAGCGCCAGGCCCCGAAGAAGGGACCGGCCTGGTGGCACTTTTATTTCGAGATTGCCGGTCAGATATTCTTCTGGTACTGGTTTGTCTACCTCGTGCTTTACAAGACGATTCCCGACTGGAGTAGCCGTCTCGTCTTCCTTCTGATATCCCACGTCGTGACCTCGCCCTTGCATGTGCAGATCACTCTGTCCCACTTCGCCATGTCTACCGCCGACCTGGGCGTGCATGAGTCTTTCCCTCAGAAGATGCTGCGCACGACTATGGACGTCGACTGTCCTACCTGGCTGGACTTTTTCCATGGTGGGCTCCAGTTCCAGGCCATCCACCATCTCTACCCTCGCATGCCGCGCCATAATCTCCGCCGTGCCCAGAAGTACATTCTGGAATTTTGTCAAGACACCGGAATTCCCTATGCGATCTTTACTTTCTACGATGGAAACAAGGAGGTCATCGGTCGACTCGGTGAAGTGGCGAAGCAGCTTCGTCTCATGGAGGAGTGTCGCAAATCGATTGCGCAGGAGGGTATCTTCTCGCATCACTGATAGCAGACGATATCTTTTCCCGTGTAGTATATCAACGAGTTTCCTAGTGTCATGAAGCGTTATTTATATACTACCAAGACTGCGTATTTTAGAACAATGAATGTCTTTTTGATGTCTTTTTTTCCTATGTACAAATCAGTAGATATGAAATGCGAGTCGAATCACCTTGATGCTATGCAAATACAAATCAATCCACGCCTAACTCAACCAGGCAAGCCACCTCCGCGCGCAATCTTTTTCGCGCGCTGCTGTCGACGGTTATGATTCGCCCGGCTCGCCTTATTCTGCTCCTTTCTCTGATGCGCCACTGCACTGTCAGGCTCCTGAGGCCGGCCTCCTCGGCCTCGACCACCACGACCCCCGCCCCGTCCCCGTCCCCGTCCTCCACCTCTCCCACGGCCCGCCTGTCCAGCCTCACCATCATCCATGGAATCATCCTCAGCCTGCGGCCTTCTATACGATGTGGAAGGCAGGGAAGGCTGGTTCAACGCGCCAGCACCAGCGCCCCCGGCATCAACAGCAAGCTTATCCTCAAGCTTAGCAAGCCGCTTCGGGTCCCGCGATAGCATGACGGCCCATCCTTCAATAGCTTCATCCGTCATGTTTGTATCACGTTTGAGAGAAGCACGAGGCTGCGAGCGGCGCGTCGCAGAGTCCCGTGCGAATAGAGCTGCATTGCCCTTGTACGCGCGGAAGAGAGCCATGTCCAGATCAGCCGCGCGGCGGGTCTGAGCGTCGGCGTCGGCTTCAGCGTCTGGGCCTGCTGTGACAGCATCGACGGTGCCGCCTACGTCTGCGACATCATATGTGTCATCGCGCTCGTCATCGTCTGAGTCAAAGGTTGCTAGCGCAGACAGGATTGCGGCTTTGTTGGTGGCTTGTTGGCTGCGGTCTGCTAGGACGGCGTCAGCGGTTAGGTCGGCATTGGCACGGCCGAATTGGAGTTTTCCTGAGGCGTCGCCTGTACGGCTTAGTTCGGCAATGTCAATGTCTTCGTCGAAGACGTTTCTGCGCGCTGGTACTGGGTCTAGTGGAGGGGAAACTGGTGGGGTTGGTCGAGGTGCCAGATGGTCGTGGACAGACTCGGCTTGGGGTGGGAGCTGTTCGGATCGATCGAGAGATTGGAGTTCTGCGGGGAGAGAGTCGTCCAAGAGGTGAGAGATGACAGTTTCGGGGTTATCGTTGTAGGCATCTAGTAGGCGCACAACGAATGCAGATCCGAGATCTGGAAAGAGGTCTTGCACTTGGGAGACGAGTGACATTTTGTGTGCGTGGAGTCGGTCGGGGATAGAAGGGCCTGTTGAAATTCCTTTGCCCTTGTCTATCTTCTTTCGTCTCTGATACCGATGGTGAAGGTGTTTCGTTTCCATTTGGTACGCCCGCAAGCTGGCGAGAAGGTCCTGTCCTCGCTTTTGCGGGTGGCTCGAAAGATACTTCTCGAGCCGTTGGAGCAGGTCTGAGCTGCAGACAAGATCGGACAAGAGGGTCGCTTCCTTCTTCATTCTGGGCGTCCCGACTCCGGCGCCTGCTTTGAGACTGAACAGCTGGTCAAGAAGTAGGGACAGGTTGGTCGATGGTTCCTTCAATAATGAGACAAGACCAACATAGACATTTGCAACTAAGATCTTGCGAAGTTCTTCTCGGGGATGTGCCTCATACGCTTCCACGAGGGTATCCAAGAAATCCGATCCTGCCATAAGGACCTGGCCACAAGGCGGCAATACCGATGCCAGGATGGTAAGACGTCGAATGTCCGATATTATTTCCGAGTCTGCTGATGTTCCCCCGGGTAATAACTGGCTGGTCACCTGTGACTTTGCCTTTTCTACACTTGACGATATCTGCTCATGATGCAGGTCCCATGCACTTGATAATGACGTCTTCAGTGCATTGCTTGATGTATAGCAGCAGCATAGGTTTCCCAAAAGCTGCCAATGCAAAAGTCCTTCTGGAGGATTGGAAAGCCCGAGAATATATCGCCTTGTAGCGAGAAAGCATAGCTTCCGTAATTGTCGAGCTTTAGGTCCGGCTTTTAAACCAGAGTCCCTCACTGCGTCATGTTGGTAGAATGAGTCCAGGAATGAGACGGCGGAGAGATCCTCAGCCGCAGCACCTTTAAATTGCTGGTCAGTTGCGTTCAGCCGGATGCCCAGCAGCACCATCCATGCATCCAGACATGCCTCCCAGTCATCAGATGGGATGGTCCTCCGCACTGCGGGGGAAGGCACCGGGGCCAAAGGCGGAAATTCCACCATTGCAACGAAGGATTGTAAGAATAAAAGAGAAAATGAAGCTATCAAGGAAAACCAAAAGAAAACAGAGCAGGAGAAAGAAAGAGAATCAACATAGCCATGAACACCTTCCAAACAAGGCCACAGCTTTGCCTGCATCTGGTCCCCGAAATGTGCTGACTCATCATAATCCCAAAGAAGCCTAGCGCCAGATAACCGAAGTGCCAAGACTTTCGCACGGAAAAAGATTCGAGTTTCACGCTCCACACACAAACTCCAACCCGGCCATCATCACTTTACCGAACCGTGCAGTTCAGGTCTTGATTGGCAATTTCGCCTTAACAACAACACATACTCAAGATGTCTTTCCAGAAGCCCGAGAAGGATTTCGGCGAGGGTCCTGTACGTTCGCGCCTACACTGACAGCTACAGATAACGTTGTCGCATTGGCGGGGAACGTCGCTGTCGCTGTCGCAAAAACCTTCAATGGCTCTGAACCGAGTCAAATTGCCTTGAGCAGTGCTAATTCCCTTTGCAGAAGATCCACAAGATCCGTATCACCCTGACCTCTCGCAAGGTCGCCGCCCTCGAGAAGGTGTGCCAGGAGCTCATCGACCGTGCCCGCTCCAAGTCCCTCCAGGTCAAGGGCCCCGTCCGTCTGCCCACCAAGACCCTGCACATCTCTACCCGCAAGACCCCCAACGGTGAGGGTTCCAAGACCTGGGACAAGTACGAGATGCGCATCCACAAGCGTCTGATCGAGTGAGTTGCCCTGAACATGTGTGTGCTGTAGCATGTCGCTAACAGTCTATCTAGCCTTCTCGCCCCCACCGAGACCGTCAAGCAGATCATCATCAACATCGAGGCTGGTGTTGAGGTTGAGGTCACCATTGCTGCTTAAATTAGTTAGCTCGCAATGGATCAGGGAGGGTCTTGGACTGTATACTTCTAGTGTCGCGCATGTGCCGGTATTATGGATGTGTCGGTCATTTACTATGAACCTAATATGGGGGCTGGCAGATACCCGCTCGTACCTGGGTGACAAAAAAATGGGAAACATCTTGAGAAATTCATTGGGTTCTCGTAGAAACTTGTAGGTTTGTAGATTCATTTCGTGATAAATTCTAAAGCGATAGTTCATGGAACCAACTTGGTTCGCCCAACTCCGAAGCGCCTTTTCCTTTGACCGCATATGCAGGCTGGTACCCTTGTCGACGCCAAAAGCAAAGTATGCACACCCGGCAGAATAGATCAAAAGTCAAAGCTGATCCATTCCCGCTTCGGCGGCACTGCCGGGATTACACCGTCCTTGAAGTATCCGTTGTCGAGGTAAAACTTGTACATTTGCTCGACCTCTGGAGTGTAATCTTCTGCTTTGGCTTGGGAGTCACGCAGGGTGGCCTCGCTGGGCGGTCCATCGGGGAAATTGATGCGGACATAGGTCTTGTTGTCTTGGGGGTGAAGGTAGCAGGGCGCTTCATTGATGTACTTCACTGGACGACCTTTCCACATCGTCAGTTGTTGGGTGTTGGGGTTACGCATTGTTTGTCCCCGCAAGTCTGGAAGTGGGTTCAATTCAGCGGGGTTATCGATCTTGATGAATGCCCGCGGATCGGTGGTGGTCTGCTGGACAGGCACGCCCTGTGGAGCTGCAGGCTGACCGAATGGCGAAGGAGTTGCAGCTTGCTGGGCCGGGGCTCCGAACGGATTCGCGGGTGCTGCAGGCTGACCGAATGGGGCGGCCTGTGCTTGTTGTGGCTGCTGAGCCTGGCCAAATGGTGATGTTGTCGAAGGCTGCCCAAAACCACCACCACCACCAGATTGTTGGCCGAAGCCCGATAATGCCGGTTGCTGTGCGGGAGCTGCAGGAGCTCCGAATGGATTTGCAGGGACAGAAGGCTGGTCAAATGGAGCGGGTTGCTGCGGTTGTTGTTGCTGCTGCTTGATTTGGCTGAAGGGTGATGCAGCTGATGGAGCACCGAAAGGCGCAGCTCCTCCTGCGGCAGGCAAAGACGGATTCCCGAAGCCAGGCTTTCCGAATGCGGGTTGGTTCGCTGCTTGAGCGAAGCCCGACGTTCCGAATGCTGGTTTACCAAACCCAGTTTGGGCCCCGAGGGTGGATGGTTGTCCGAAGGCAGTTCCTCCTCCCAAAGTCGATGGTTGTCCAAACGCGGATTGCACTCCTAGGGCAGAAGGCTGCCCAAATGCGGACGTGTTCCCAGGTGCCGAAGGTTGCCCGAATGGTGAAGGTTGTGCGGAGGGCTGTGCGAATCCTGCAGGCTTTCCAAAGGCACCAGTAGATGCGGCGGGAGCGGCAGGTTGACCGAACGCCGTGCTCTGGTTTGCCTGGGGCCCAGTGTTCCCCTGGCAAATGTCGATACGATTGGGGTGCTCGTTTGCCCCGTCAACGATATACTTGACAGCACCGTTGATATCGTTGATGGCAACATCCATCTGGTTCACGGACTCTTGCCACAAGGCATGGGCCTCCTGGATAGCTTGGTTCGTATTTCCAGCTGCTGTTAATTCGTAGTGGCGGAGACGCATCTCCTCCATACTCTGCTCGCGCTGGGGGCCACCGAAGAGTTGCCGTGGGACTTTGGAGGTGGGTGCGTATGCAGAGAAGATCCATTCTGGTCGACCCTTGCCTGCAGTGAGGTCGAGTTTGATGTCGCTGGCATTTATGCCATAGCTTTTATCGATTCAGTATGTAATTTATGTAATTAAGTCAGACGACAATTGTGACACTTACTCTGTTGATTGTTGACCCTGGGATGAGGTTTGGCCTATTATACCAGGCTTGTTAGTCTTTAAGAATTTCGGGCAGGGTAGTCATGGTGATCCGGTTTGGTGAGAAAGGGACAAGATGAAAGGCAGACATGGGGTGGTTGGTTCAAACGCGTGATAAATCGAGAAAGTAGCACAAGTGGCGACAAGAGTGCGTGTTGATGTTCACTGCATCACTTCTTCCTCCCTAAATTGGATCGCACTTGCCTTTGAAGCCTCCAGAAAGAGCGCCAAACCGATTGCCCGATGAGCCGGCAGTGGCTCGCCCAGGATGCTCAAACTTGCAGCGGTCTGCACAGCATTCAGCACTCCATCTTTGGTTGTTCCAATGTCATACAAACCTCCAAACTTGCAGCGACCCTGCTGAAAGAAGGTGCACACCACCATCTTTGCGCGGTTACTTCATCAAATGCCGCCTTGTTGTGGACGTGGTGTCGATCTGGTGCCAGTGCCAGGGCCAGTTCGTGACTGCATATACCACACCCTTGATTCTTTTGGGGAACTGGGTAATTGAGTTATGCGAGCTCTGAAAAAAGAGAGAGGAAAGTGAAAGATGTGGCTGGATCTAGTAATGCGGAAGTGAAGTGAAGCGAAGCTGTTTTCCGCGCAGAGCACTAATCCTGATCCCGTTATCCTTATCAGCACTTTATCGCGCGTCACGGATTCGGGGAGTCGAGTTATACAACCTTGGAAGACTCGAAGACTCGACTGTATGGGTCTAAACTCTAGGAAGGGTTTTCTATTACGACTGTAGGATACACCTGTCCACGGGTGTGCTTGTGGTGCAAATCTGTACTTGGAACCAACATGCATGGTGCGACCTTGCACCCAGGACCGGGATATATTGTTGTAATACCTAGCCGAGCTTCATTCTATCATCTCAAGTCCCTACTTTCTATTTCCAGAGAAATTATGGTCTAAAAATCCCAAACTCCATTGCCTATCCAAATTAACAAATGCCCGTAACAATTTATTCCGGGTATACAGTCTGTGTGTGTTGCATGCTTTCCCTCAGATCATCCCAATTCAACCCATCCACCTTCTTGCCTCCCAAGGACTCCAGCTCCGCCCCGAGACCATCCAGCTGCCTGGTTGCCAACCGCCGCATCATGACAGTGTCCTTTGCCCCAGGAAGTGAGCTTGCATTTCCTTGCAACAAGGCCTCGTCAAACCAGCCCTCCTCATACTCGTCCAGCGGGAGCCCAACCAATTCCATGGCCCGCTTGCTCCGTGTCTGACCGGCCCCAGTCTTATGAACAAACTCAATCAACTGCTCGAAAAAGCTGCGGCGGTGGTATTCATCGTATTTGCGGGTGAAGTAGAATGCCTCTGTGACATTGGACCGACACATCACTTCGAAAAACGCCCGCTGCACCTTCTCGGTTGCGAGTGGTGGCGCGGCGGTGAGGTAATACGCAATCGCCAGGCTGTCATCGTGCTTCGGGAGATGAGATAGAGTCAAAGCATAGAGAATTTCGTCGGGAAAGGTAGGGATGAGGGATGGATCGGCAAGGTAATCGAGTGCGCGCTGTTGACGAGCCGTTAGAAACATCCATGGAACAAAAGATATAGCTACACACCCGGAATTCTAGACGGTCCATGTTCCAGAGGCCATCAATAAAAAGCTGATACTTCTGAGGCAAGTGACATATTTGCGCAAACTGATCTGCAGCATCTGGCGCAGTGCGACAGTCCTTGAGGATGTAATAGATCAGGGATTGCTTGTGATGGATGTCGAGCTCGGACGAGATGATGTGGTTGAACAGCGATCGGAGGTCGCCATTCGTCTTCGGCGGGTAGACCTTGGTCACTATACAGAGATCAGCTCATAGCCCGGGACAGTGCGATTTCCATAGCATACCACCGTTGATGCCGAGCAGGCCCAGAAGACGATCGACAAAGAGGCAGTTCTCTAGCGCCTTGCGGTTGTTGACAATCTGATCGATGACTCTCGCATCGTAGTGGTATTTCTTATTAAAGCTGAAGATGTGATCAAAATCCTCCCACAACGCCATTGTGCCTGAGATGCTTGTCGAACTGAAGAATCGCAGGCACAGGAAGCTCCGCGGAGGGGTATTGATTGGGTAAAGTTACGTGTAAGTTACAGAGCGGTGGGTTCACTGTTGTGGCAGAAATGGTCACTAGTCCTATTCGGGTGGGAGGTAAACAACCCACTTCCTGCCGCCAAAGAACTCCATTTATCTCTTTAAGCATCACCCCTCGCGCCTATGAAGCAGGCGCCACCCCTCCTTTGCGCATAATGGCTTCACTCACAGAGGGCAGGCGCTCACGCCGTTCTGTTCCCCGCAGGAGCTACATTGTTGAAGATACGTCAGAATCGGAGGACCCCGGCAATGTGACGCCAACGGCTTCTACTCATGATGACGACGATGACGAGACGGGCGAGGAGGAAGAATATACCCCTGTTCCCAAGAAAGTCAAGCGCACTTCTCAATCCAAACGTATGACCTTAGAACCCACGACCCCGTCGACAGCGAAACCAGCGCGCAAGTCCCGACAGTCGACTGTCGCAACCGAGGAGTCAGACGCATCACAGGCTGAGGAGGACCAGGAGGAACAAACAGACGAGGACGATGAAAACGAGGAGAGTGACGAAGGCATGGCGTCCGTAGTCGCTGACCCCGAATCTCCCTCGAATCATGCGGCGTTGAAGAGAAAGAGTGTGGAGCCCGCGGAGGCTGATCCTGATTCTCCTTCTAATAAGGCGGCACTGAAAAGACAAAGTATGGCTCCCCGCAAGAGTCGTGGCTCAATCACGCCCCAAACGGGAAAGGGCTCACTCCCTACTCCAGAGCCGTCCGCATCGCCAGAGGCCACACCGCGCGCCAACCAGGAAAGAAGCGTGGCTCCCCTTGCCGACATCACCGACTCGGCCGTCAACCATTCGCCCTCCAAGCAGTCGGAAACCCCGAAGTCCCAAATATCGATCATCAACCCGAACTCGACGGTGTTGGAAAGGCCTATGGATATTGTGATGAAGTCTAGGAACATGGCAGGACCGACCATCCCAGAGCAGCCTGCGGAAGCTAAGCCTCGCATGATTATCCAAAACCTAATCTTGACAAACTTCAAGAGTTATGCAGGCAAGCAGGTCGTTGGCCCATTCCATGCTTCTTTCTCATCTGTCGTTGGACCTAATGGATCGGGCAAGTCCAATGTCATTGATTCGTTGCTCTTCGTGTTTGGCTTCCGTGCTAGCAAGATGCGTCAGGGCAAGATTTCGGCACTTATCCACAACTCCGCGCAATATCCCGACCTCCCCTTCTGTGAAGTAGAGGTGCACTTTGAACAAGTGCTCGACCTTCCAGAAGGTGGCCACGAAGTTGTTAAAGATTCCCAACTGATCATTTCTCGACGCGCATTCAAGAACAACAGTAGCAAGTACTACATGAACAAGAAGGAGACCAACTTCACTGCTGTGACGGCATTCCTTCGCGACCGCGGTATCGATCTCGACCACAAGCGATTCCTGATCTTACAGGGTGAGGTCGAATCGATCGCCCAGATGAAGGCGAAAGCTACAAGCGAACACGATGAAGGCCTTCTCGAGTATCTGGAGGATATCATTGGAACCTCTAAATACAAGACTCCTATCGACGAGGCAGCGGCTGAGTTGGAAACCTTGAATGACGTGTGTGTAGAGAAGAATAACCGTGTTTCGCATGTTGAGAAAGAGAAGTCTGCACTGGAGGACAAGAAGAACAAAGCTCTCGCGTACATTCGCGACGAAAACGAACTATCCCAGAAGCAATCAGCTCTCTACCAGATCTACATCGACGAGTGCGCTGATAATGTTCGTGTCACCGAAGAGGCTATCCTCCAGATGCAAGAGCTTTTGAACATGGAGCTCGAGAAGCACGAGGGCAATGAATCTGGTATCAAAGAGCTCGAGAAGCTCTACAAGCGCGGTGTACGCGAATATGAGACCATGGAGAAAGAAGCGCAAAGCTTGACGAAGGAAATGGCCAAATACGACAAGGAGGGTGTCAAGTTCGAAGAAAAGAAGAAGTTCTTGCTTGGCAAGCAGAAGAAGCTCGAAAAGACCATGCAAACGAGCCGTCTTGCCGCGTCTGAGTGTCAAAGCTTGGTCGAGAAATACACCGACGATATCGAGAAAAAGACGGAAGAGACCACCCAGCTCGAGCAGGAGATGCAGGTGGAGGAGAAGGAGTTGAACTCAATCCGTGAAAGTCTCAAGGGCAAGACCCAGGGCCTCTCCGATCAGATCACAGCCAAGCAAAAATCCTTGGAGCCCTGGAACGAAAAGATCAACAAGAAACAGTCCGCCGTCGCCGTAGCGCAAAGTGAGCTTGACATTCTGCGTGAGCGGAGCAATGCCGGGGCTGTTCTGCTGGAGGAGGCTCAGGGCAAGATTGGCACTATTGAGGAGACTCTGCAAGCCAAGCAAACTGACCTTGAGGAGCGCCAGGCCCAGAAGGAGACTCTGGAGGCCGAAGTCCAGAAGCTGAAGAGCGACCTGAAGAAGTACGTTGCCCGTGAGCCGGAAGTCCGATCACACGTCTCCAGCGCTCGCCAAAAGGCCGACGAGGCCCGAGGCAGCCTGGCAAGCACCCAGAACCGCGGCAGTGTCTTGACGGGATTGATGCGTCTGAAGGAGTCTGGTCGTATTGACGGGTTCCACGGTCGTTTGGGCAATCTGGGAACCATCGATGAGAAGTACGATGTTGCCATTTCCACAGCCTGCCCAGCTCTTGACAACATGGTTGTGGAGACGGTGGAAGTTGGTCAACAGTGCATTGACTACCTGCGCAAGAATAACCTCGGCCGTGCCAACTTCATTCTTTTGGATCGCCTGCCTCGCCGTGACATGGCAAAAATTTACACCCCCGAAAGTGTGCCTCGTCTCTTTGATCTGGTTAAGCCGAAGGACGACAAGTTCGCACCGGCCTTTTACAGTGTGATGCAAAACACTTTAGTCGCCAAGGATCTCGAGCAAGCTAACCGCATTGCCTACGGTGCTCGGCGGTGGCGTGTAGTGACCCTAGACGGCCAGTTGATTGATGTCTCCGGAACTATGAGTGGTGGTGGTACCCGTGTTGCACGGGGTGGCATGTCTTCGAAGCAAGTGGCCGACACTACCAAGGAGCAAGTCACTCGCCTGGAGTCAGACCTCGAGGAGCTGGAGCGCAAGTTCCAGCACTTCCAGGACAAGCAACGAAATATCGAGTCCCAGATGCGAGAAAAGACGGAGGAGATCCCGCGCGTTGAGACCAAGATTCAGAAGATCATGATCGAAATCGATAGTGCCAAGCGCAGTCTCGCGGATGCCCAGCGACGAGTCAAGGAGCTGAGCGCGACGCACAAGCCATCCAAATCCGACGAATCTCAGGCAACTGCTCTGGAGGAGCAGATCGAGGCCATGAACGAGGAAATCCAGGATCTCAACAACCAAAAGAGTGGCATCGAGGAAGAGATTGCAGAGCTTCAAAGCAAGATTATGGAAGTCGGCGGTGTTCGTCTTCGCGGGCAAAAGGCCAAGGTCGACGGCCTGAAGGAGCAGATCAGCATGCTGGCGGAGGAGATCTCCAATGCTGAGGTGCAAAAGTCCAAGAACGAGAAACTCATCACCAAACACAGCAAGGCTCGTGATGGAGCGGAGAAGGAAATCGCTCAGATCGCCGCGGACTTGGAGAAGATTGAAGCGGACTTGGAGAGTCAGACGAATGACGCGTCTGGCTGGCGACAGAAGGCCGAGGAGGCCCAAGAGGTACGCCGTTTCTGATTCAATCTGTTTTGACTCTGACTAACTCCATCATAGGCCCTGGAGACAAAGAAGGATGAGATCAAGGCTCTGAAGCAAGAGCTCGATGAGAAGGTGGCCGAACTCAATGAGACCCGAGCCACCGAGATTGAGATGCGCAACAAATTGGAAGAGAACCAGAAGGCCCTCGGCGAGAACCAGAAACGAAGTCGCTACTGGGAGGAGAAGTATTCGAAGCTGTCTGTGCAGAACATCAACGACCTGGGCGAAGAGCAAGAGCCTACCGAGCTGCAGACATACACCAAGGATGAACTGGAGGCGATGAACAAGGAGTCGCTGAAGGCTGTTATTGCTGCTTTGGAGGAGAAAGTCCAGAACGCTTCTGTTGACTTGTCGGTCCTTGAAGAGTATCGTCGCCGAACCGCAGAGCACGAAGCGCGAAGCGCAGACCTGGCCACTGCTCTGGCGTCTCGAGACAGCGCAAAGGCTCGCCTGGATGGTCTTCGGTCTTCCCGACTGAACGGATTCATGGAAGGCTTTGGTATAATCTCTCTCCGCCTGAAAGAGATGTACCAGATGATTACTATGGGTGGCAACGCCGAGTTGGAACTGGTCGACTCGTTAGATCCCTTCTCCGAGGGTATTCTCTTCTCCGTCATGCCCCCAAAGAAGAGCTGGAAGAACATTGGCAATTTGTCCGGTGGTGAGAAGACACTATCCAGTTTGGCGCTTGTTTTCGCCCTCCACCATTACAAGCCGACACCACTCTACGTCATGGACGAGATTGATGCTGCCTTGGATTTCCGTAACGTGGGTATTCTCTCTCATTTTAATCTGTTCTTTGACTGACAACTTTAGGTCTCTATTGTCGCCTCCTACATTAAAGAGCGGACGAAGAACGCCCAATTTATTGTTATTTCCTTGCGAAACAACATGGTAAGAGCTGACCGTTCTTCTTTCATATCTGCATGTACTGATTGGACGATAGTTCGAACTTGCTTCTCGCCTTGTCGGCGTTTACAAGGTCAACCACATGACCAAGAGTGTCACGATTGAGAACAGAGACTATATCGAGGGTCGGTAATGAGTAGAAGTGGCGTGTGCATATTCTTTTTGTCTGCATCCGATGGATATAGGTACCTGGCTGGATAGAATTGCCTGCTCTTTTGATGATATCAGGAGTCTGGAGTATTGGATATTGAATGGATTTCTTCCGCCTTCATTTAATCCAGGAGTAGCACCGTATCTCGTATTTAGGTCCATGGAATTGGCCGCAGTTCTGGAGACCGCACTGATTTAGCCCTCTGTAGTTTTCAGTGATTGTATGTCAGACGACCATAAAAACTATTCAAATGATCCTGGCAAAGGCATCTAGCCGATCAATATCAGAACACCCTTGGAACTAAACTCAAGCTAATACAGCGCAATCCAATTCCAATTGACTGAATTCTTCGAGAAAAACCAATCCACCTGCCCGAACAGGCCTTCGGCCGTGAATACTCCGAGCCTAGTTTAGGCCAACGCACAGAGCACCAACCGAGCTTCACGCAAACAAACCCACACCTCAGTCCTCCCAGTCTCCATGCCCTTGACCGTTACATCTACCCCAATATGAAGCCATTTGCTCGCCGATCAACTATGTCATGGCGCTCACCACCCTTAGTGCCTAAACCCGCAACCCCCACAGCGTCACTGATCGATGGACCTCAAAATGCGGGGTAAAGCGAAAAACTCCGGCAGTGGAATAGCAATCCCTACCTGATAGGATAGTGTCATAGCTCAGGCTCGGCTTCTTCGCCGACTCAAGCTCAGGGTTACACCTGCACCGCTTAAGGGATGGATTGGGCGTTTGGAGTGGAATGTATAAAAGCGGATGCACGCGACCTGCATTTTTGTGTTTGATATTTTTATTTTGACTGGTTACATATACGATTAGGTTCTTTTCTTCAACTAGGAATTTCTGGTATAGGATCTCGCCATGCGCTCAAGATTAGCTTCTCTGGGGCTAGTTTCCCTTGCGGGCATCGCAGCCTCACAGGACCTTTCGCAGTATGTCAATGCGTTCATCGGCTCTGAAGGACCGGAGGCTGGGACTGGTTTCGGCGGCGGCGATATCTTCGTTGGAGGAACACGTCCGTTCGGCGTTGCTAAAGTCGGTATTGATTCGACCGCGGCAAATTGGAGTACGGCTGTTTTGAATGGAGGATGGACACCTGATGGGAATGTCACCGGTGTTAGTATGATGCATGAGAGTGGTACTGGTGGTGCGCCGAAATATGGCTTGATTTCCCAGATGCCGTTGACCACTGTTGATGCGCCGGTTAACGTGCTTGACAATTTGACTTATAGTCAGCCTCGAGTGAGTTTTGAGTTTGGTTTGGGGTGTATGCAGAATTGACTGGTCTTAGGTTGGCAAAGATACGGCGAAAGTGGGATACTTCAAGACGCAGTTGAAGAGTGGCGTTACTATCGAGTTGTCTGCGTCGCGCCATGCTGGTATTATGGATTACTCGTTCCCCAAGGGCGAGAAACATGTCCTGGTTGATGTTTCTCATTACCTGCCTGGATCTCCTGGTGATCCCAATAGCCAGTTCTTCACTGGCGGTGAGATTCAGATCGAGGAGGATGGAAAGGCTTACTCTGGATACGGAACCTATATCGGTGGATGGAACAATGGTCGGTCTCTCGTCAATCCCATGGAACTCAAACTAATTGTAGTAACAGGAGCACCATTCACCGTCTACTTCTGGGGAGAATTCTCTGAGAAACCAGTCAAGGCCCAGACATTCTCCGGTGACAATACATCTCCCATGCCGCGATACCACAATCATGGCAGTGGCGGCATCGTCCAAGCAAAGTTCGGAAAATCAAACAAGCTAACATCCGGTCTCATGAACGACCGCATCGGTCTGCTCCTCAGCTGGGAAGATGGTGCTGCTTCGCACATCGTCTCACGCGTGGGAATCTCTTCCATCTCAGCCGCCAAGGCTCGCTCCTATGTTCAAAAGGAGATACCTTCTTGGAAGTTGAATGACACTGTCACCGACGCCGTCAAGGAGTGGAACGAGGATGCCTTCAACAAGGTCCAGGTTCCGCTCGATGACTCGGCAAACATGACCCATGTCCGTCTGCTGTATAGCTCGCTGTATTTTGTTCATATTATGCCTTCGGACCGCACGGGTGAAAATCCTCTGTGGGACTCTGGAGAGCCGTTCTGGGATGATTTCTATACTATGTGTTGGTGTCACCGTCAATGCAGGCCTGGGGGTACTCATACTAATATCGGGTTTAGGGGATATCTTCCGCTGTACGGTCAGCTTTTACCACATCTTCCAGCCTGAATACTACGAGTCTATGATTCGCGGTATCATTGATATTTACAAGTTAGCACCCTCAGAATCGCTGAATATACCCTTATTCTGACAAAATCAAAAGACACGAAGGTTACATGCCCGACGGCCGCTCCGGCAACTGGAATGGCCTAGTCCAAGGAGGCTCCGATGCCGACAACGTCCTCGCCGATGCATACGTTAAAGGGCTGCGGGGAGGAATAAACTGGACGGAGGGATACCTCGCCATGAAGAAAGACGCCGAAGTAACACCCTACAACACCTTCGACCCGACCGACCTCACCGCCAGCACAAAAGAAGGCCGCGGTGCTTTGGGCGACTGGAAAGAGCTGGGCTACGTCTCGCAAGATCGCAATACCCGCTGCATCTCGCGCACGGTTGAGTACGCGCTCAATGATTTTGCTGTTAGCCAGGTCGCCAGGGGTGAGATGCCTGGAGATGTTGAGACGTATCTTAATCGGTCGGCGAACTGGCAGAATATTTGGGATCCCAGTGTGAAGAGCTTGAACTTTACGGGTTTCTTAACGCCGAAGCTTTCGAATGGGAAGTTTAATTCTAGCGGTTATGATCCGCTTCTCTGTGATGGTTGTGAATGGCAGTCGATTACTTATGAGGGCGTTCCGTGGGGTAAGTGGTATAGTACCCGTTGCTTGGAAGATGGGAGATGGCTGACCGTGATGATAGAATACTCGTTTGTCATTCCCCACGATGTTGAGACACTGATTAAGCTGATGGGCGGTGTTGATGCCTTTGAGAACCGACTTGATTTAATGGTAAGTGAGGTGGCATAGATAATCTACAGCAGGGACTGACATCGACCTAGTTCAAACCCAACATGTCTGTCCAGAGCCTCGGTGCCAATGGTGCAGGCATCACTACATTGATCAACATCGGGTACGTGTCGAGTTCAATGAAGACGGGTCAATTCATGCTAATCGGGATCTAGAAACGAGCCGGACTTTGCAACTCCCTACCTGTACAACTACATCAACAAGCAGTCCAAGAGCGTGGAGAAGTCCCGCAGCCTGGCTACTCAATAGTAAGATCCCCACCATGAGGTAGTTAAAGAGAGTATTTATTAAATGTCCGATAGCTTCAAAGACGCTGCCTACGGCATCCCCGGCAACAGCGACGCCGGCGCCATGAACTCCTGGCTTCTGTGGCAGATGCTGGGCATCTACCCAGTCGTCACGCAGCCCGTCTACCTACTCTCCTCACCCTGGTTCCCCGACCTGAACATGAGCATCAACGGGAACAGCACATTGCGGATCTCCGCGACTGGCCTGGACGGGGGCTACTACGTGCAGAGCGTGAAGATCAACGGCAAGCAATGGACGAAGAACTGGTTCGAGCACGACGATGTCATGGTCAAGGGCGGGCACATCGAGTTCGAGCTGGGCAAAGAGAAGAAAACCTGGGAGACTGGCGAGGTGCCGCCCTCTCCTGGACACGTGGAGCTGAACTAAGTTGGATAGTTGGACAAGGGAAGTGGTTGTAGATAGATGTTTTATAGTTTCAATAAAGCCAAGCTACTCCATAGACCCGGCAAGGCCCCGCAATGCGAGGCATCATGTCGCACATGAAGCTTTGTCGCATGTGGATTGCATGATTCCGACATGCCGGGCAAGCCGAGGCGTTCTTCCCAGCCCCAAGCCAATCGCAGATAGAGCACACAAGGATCGAATGATAACCAATGGATGAATCAGATTCCAAGTTTCAAGTTTGCGTGTGTGGCTGCTCGCTTTTCCCGTTGACGTCAGCGCGGGATGAGCGGGATGAGAAGGCTGGGAATTGTAAAAGAGGGGTTCTTTTCTTCTTCTTTTCTTTTTCTTTTTCTGTTTCTTGGTTTGCATTCTCTCTCACTTTCGCCTCTTTTCTGGCTTCGGTCTTTTTGGGGTTCTTGCATCGTGAACGAGGGATTATCTGCCACTGCAGACCCACATTGCACTGCATCTCGGTGTGAGATCGCATCGAAATAAGTAAAGCCCGCAAAAAGTGCCAGTTATTTTGATTAGCATACTCCAGCAAACTCATGGTAAGTGCTGTCTACATTCCACGGCTCAACTTCGGGCGGCCCGACTGTGAACCATGGCTTTGTGAACCACGGCTCTAAGATGTCGCTCACACCACTACAGGCTCCCATCAATTCCCCCGTCGTGGCTCGTGCCTCAGATGGATGTCCCAGCACGATTTCCGGAGGTGGAATTGCCGGAATCGTTCTCGGTTCGATCGCCGGTACCCTGCTCATCCTTTGGCTATGGCGTGTGTTCCGACTGCCCGGTGCATGGAGCAACAATGATGCCGAGCCCGATGTTGGCTATCGCGCTCCCGTTGCTCGGTCATCGAGCGGTCGCAGAAGAAGACGCAGTCGGGTCGACTATGTTGAGAAGCCGGTTAGTGTCTCGCGACGGTATCGTGATGATGTGCGGCGGCCACAGAAGGTGTACCTTGCCGAATGAGGTGGGAGTACGGTGCGGAATGGGAATGGGCAATGGTATGGGATCGGTGCTAGGTCTGGAGGTGTTTTACTTTTAAAGTTCTGCATGATCCAGGACGATGACGATCTTGATCAGTGACGAGCATGACATGATACTCATGAAAGTTAAGATTTACGACTCGGCGAATACAGTTGAATGATACAGTTCTGTTCGAAATTAACTACTGTCTTAAACTCTGTCCATCCTAATGTCATGCGATGACCCACTGACTGAAAATCCAAAATCCACCCCTGGACAAGTCTTATGGGGATCGACCGTGGCACAGGACCAAAAATGAATGTGTAACCCAGGGACAATGATCGTGAAATTCGACCGTGCAGAACTTGGTGGAACAACCGGGTGGATTGGAGACAGGACACTAGGTATGCAACGGCCAACGCCGCAAAGCTTGGGTGTAGTCAGGAACACAGAGTCCACGAATAGCGAGATGCTAATATATGCGGTAAACAGTGCCAAGCAGGACGGGGAAAAGTGCGGGAAGAGAAGAGAATAGCGCAAAAGTGGGAGTGGAAAATAGAAGGATCCACAAGGTCTTAGCTGTGGATTCAGGGAGCCACTGTAGGAAAAACTAGGGGGGTTTGGGCAGGTTCTCGAAATAGATTCAAAGGGGGAAAATTATCATTATCCTATGTACTGCGTAGTTATTTATGCAGGTGGCCTTCTGCAATTTCGTCATGTCATTGGGTCTTGACCGAGTTCAAAGGATCAACATGGCAGATGGCAGGTCTAGACCGAGTGATCTTGGAGCTAAAAAATTCAAAAGCTCACTAGCTACTTGGCTAATGGGGAAGTGTCAAGGTTCCTCTTATCCTATTCAGAGTTATACATATGTCGTATGTATATACTCTGTACTCCCACAGATAACAGGAACACGATGCAACCTCTGATTCTCTTGTTTGGGATCTTACAGTGTAGCCTTATCGACCAATAACAAACCCATATAATCTCAGTCAAGAACCAAAACAGTTTAGTCTCAGGCACGGGGCCGCTCCGAACCCCGATCGGGAAAAGCGAATACACATAGTGCATGAACCTCTAACTGGACCTGGTTAGCATCGCCGAAACCACAATAATCTGCCAGCTTTTCCCCTTACCGTGGAATCCGTACACAAATCGAGCACTAGTCACCATGTTGCGAGCCCACTTGGTCTCGGCGTTCCCTCCCAACTTTCCCTTTTCTCTATGCTTTCTTCCTCATAATCTTCCCCCCCTCAACCTGTGCTGCTGGTGGCCTTCCACCTTCCGATCCTTTTGCCGTGCGTCCTTTTCGCACATCCGTTCATTAATTGTACTTCGAGGTTCTACCTCGTATCCGTTCTTTGTGAAATTCTGGATCGTCCCACAGCAGTATCAGGGAGCTTGAGGCCGAGTAATCACAGTATGAGAACCTTTTCCAACCTCGCCATGCTGGCCGCTCTGGCCAGCAATGCCTTCGCTCAGACATACACCTCCTGCAACCCGCTCGACAAGTCCTGTCCCGCCGACCCGGCGCTGGGTACGGAGCATGAGTGGTACTTCAATTCCACCCTCGACAGTACCATCTGGAACATGACCACGGGTGATTACACCACCACCTCCGAGGGAGCCGAGTTTACCCTCACGCAGGAAGGCCAGTCCACCCTGCTCCAGTCCAACTTCTATATCTTCTTCGGCGTGGTCGAGTCGTGGGTGAAGATGGCCAAGGGCGCAGGTATCATCAGCAGTGTGGTGCTGGAGTCGGACGACCTGGACGAGATCGATTGGGAATGGGTCGGATACAACACCAGCCAGGTGCAGAGTAACTTCTTCGGTAAGGGCAACGACACCTCCTTCAACCGTGGCGGCTTCCACGCCGTCGAGAATGCCGACACGGAATTCCACAACTATACCACCTACTGGGATCAGTACAATCTCGAGTGGTGGATCGATGGCGTTAAGGTTCGCACCGTGCCTTACTCCGATGAGATGACCGTCTACGGCAAGAACTATCCCCAGACGCCCTGTCAGATCAAGATCAGTAACTGGCCCGCCGGCACGAAAAATGCGGCTCAGGGCACCATTGAGTGGGCCGGTGGTCTGGTGGATTACAGTGAGGGACCTTTCACAATGACCGTGCAGAAGGTCCGCGTTCAGGACTTCCACACCGGCAAGGAGTACAGCTACGGTGACCGTTCTGGCTCTTGGGAGAGCATCAAGGCCGCAGAGTAAGTTTCATTTCCCCGATTCCTCATAAACACTACTAACCACCCGATAGGGGAAATTCCACCGTTCTCGACCGCATCAACAACCCACCCAAGTCCCTCGCCGAGAAATGGGACGATCTGGGCACGGGCGCCCACGTCGGTGTCTACGTCGGAGCCGCCGCCGCCGGGGTCCTCGTCTTCGTCGCACTGGGTCTTTACTGCCTGCGCCAGCGCCGTAAGGGCCGTCTCGAACACGCCCTCGGCAACGACCAGTACGCCGTAGAGCGCACCGAGATGCAGAACTACCAGAACGACTGGAAAGCGAGCGAGTGGCGAAACAGTGGCTACCGCCAGGTCACCTAGATTTCCCACTCTTACCCTTTTTCCTTTTCCTGTCATGAATGGTTCTGCAAACCTACTCGCCCGTCCCGGTCTCTCAGACGCCGCCACGACTTGATGCGACTATTGCCCTTTTCTGTGGGCGTCTGCGATGGCCCGGGGACTGCCCTAATGACCTTACTCTCGCGAACCTTATCCCGCCGTCTCGCTAGGTGGGATTCCTGTTGATATCCATTACTCGTTCTTTTTATCCTGGTCCGAACCGTCGGCGTTGTTGCGTTGTCATTGTCCCCACACATCGGGATCTATCTTTTCATACATGGATGATATGTACATAGTTCAAGTTCATCAACATTGATTGTTTACTTCTCTTCCACAAGGCATTCTTCTACACAAGACATACGAAGCGAGTATCCAGTGAGGAGCATGACGCCCTTACTTGGGTCCAGTCTAAAATTAGGTATCGCCACGGCAGCATGTCCCGTCGCTGCAAGGTGAGGTCATAAAGCAGGGAGCTTTCTGTGCTGCAGCAGAGTCGTCGCAAAAGCATGAAATCAAATAAACCCTGCTTCCATATTATCCAATCATAGGCTTCCATTCAAATTGTTCGATGCGTCGTCTGTCGTAACCGTTGAAATTGTCCTTCAACACAGCAATGCCGTCGTAACCATTGAGATCTACCTTCTGCATTCACTGCCGATGGTATCATCACTAGTGTCACCCATCCCATAACCTGTTGACGACTGTCCCTATGACCTTGCCTTGATACAGAAGAGTGTTATCGATGTATCTGCCGTAGTCTTCCTCATGAAACGCTTGGCTGGCTTTTCAGGCATTGTTGGTGATGTGCGTAGTTGAGGTTGAGGGTGTGTAACGGGTAGGACATCTCTCAATCACTGGAGCCCTAGTCACTGGTGTCGACGGTTCCCCAATCAGAGCTGGGTGTAGCTCGTCCCTCATCTCAATGGAGGGTAGACCATCTCCGATTGTGGTGTAGGACCTCCATCGTCAGCTGATGCGCTGATTGTTCATAGTGATAGGCCCTAGCAGATGATGACAGAGCCCATTGCACAATCTCAACCTCAAGTACTCACTGCATCAACGACACCTGGAAACCCAACCAAGCGTTTTGCAGGAACTCTACGGCAGGTTCATTGATAACCTGTTGGGCAGGGCTTGGAAGACAGAAGACTAGGCCTATGGAAGGGAGTGAAGTCGATAGAAGAGTTGAAGAAAGAGGAAGCTAGGGAGGCGCAAACTGCAGTTATATACCAATAGAATATAAGAAGTTGTGAAAATGACACAATAACCATAAGGGAACCGTAAATTCCAAATCCAAAACGTGCCGGATTATGCGCGGCGGGGTGGCAGCTCGCGGCCTGGCCGCTACATGAGTTACTCTGCTCGCTATAGAGGTCTACTAGTTTTGACTAGGTAGGCTAGGATTAAGGCGGCCGAGTGTAACTCGTGTAGCGACCTTATAAAACAGCAAAGTATGACTTATCAAAAAAGAGGTAAAATTGAGGGTTTTGCTTTATACCACGGCCACGGCGGTCCGATCCCACCCTAAATGCTAACAAGTCTGGGCAGTCTAGGCACCTTCTATAACTAGCCCATAAGCCCCGTCGAGCCAAGGTTGTAATGCACCCTTTCTCTTTTTTTCTTTTTTTTCCCTTTTTTTCTTTCCTCGCCCCTCTCTACCCCCATTCCATTACTTGGCGGCCAACATGCGTCCTTGTTTGGGGTTCCTTTCTGTATGTTTAAATCTGTTGAGCTTACCGGTCACCGTCCTTGCCAAAGACGACCCGGGCTACAATGCTACGCAGAACTTCCGCCCAGGTAATGTCACCGGCTTGAATGACATGTATACATGGGTCGGATCGTGAGTAACGTGCGAACCGTGGCATATCTCCATCAGATGAATAACCGGACCATAGGTACTACAATGCAACAACAGAGGTGACGGTGACGCCCCAGATGGGATTCGAACCCAGTGACCCTCTATGTCCGCCTTTGCAGAATTACACTACAACCATGAAATGGAACTCGATCTTGGCCATCACGGACAGAGGCGCATACAACACGGGGCCCAACCCAGTCAACATCTGGCTGACTTTGATACCGCCGAATTACAACTGGTCCACGTTGCCGTGGGAGAATACCATTTTGGAAGACAACCCATTTTGGTGGGCGCTTGATTCGTCTCAGTAAGTGTTGTCATAGTCCGGGGGTTAGCTCATATAGTCCACAATTCTGACCTGTCTAGACCGACATGGATAACACGGGAGAACATCACTGCCCCTCCCGACTACTTCAATATCACTGCCGCCAAATCCCAAAATACGTTTTCTTTGGGAGGCATACTAAATGACCCCAGTGGGCTCAGTTCGCAGAGTTATAGTGACTTTCGGATGCCAACATGCAACTCCAGTTACTATAATGGAAAATGGCATTTAACGACACTACAAATGCCATGGTGGAGCACCGAGGGCTGGAAGAGCTTCATGCTTCCTAGGATGAATGCTACATTTGACGACCACACTGCAAATCTCACACTTGATGGTGATTTTGCGGCGTATCCATTCTTGAGACCCAACGACACTAATTACATTGGCGGATTGGATGGGGAACTGGGGACCGGAGTACAAGGCACCATACGATTTACGTTCAACGGGGTCTTGGATGCTTATCATTCAGATGTTCTCGACATGAACGCGTCTTCCCCGACTTGGCTTCGAACTGTCGGTTTCTGCAACAATACTCTTAATATTGGGAATGGGAGCAACGGGGTTGGTCGACTTCGTGCTAGTCTAGGCGCTGCTACGATCGTGATAAGTTGTACCATATTTGCATTGTTTTAGTAGTTTTCTATACTGGACTTTCTTACCAGCGCTCCAATCTAATGACAAAGAAAAATCCAAACATCTACCGTAGGGATGAGAATAGCGAAATGGAAAACTCCGTTTGGAGTCTCCGAAAATTCGCCTCCGTCCGTAGACGCCTCTGTCTTGCCATTGGAGAGTGTCGGGTGGGACACCGTAGCTGCTGCCGTGAGCCGATACCCGGGTATGTAAATGGCTAGAATGACCATGATCTCAAGGAGATATGAGAGGAATTCCCTTCAGAGATGAATCCCCGGGGAACATAGCTCCGAAAGGAACGCCCATGAAGTTGGGCATGAACTCTTTGCCGAAAACATCGATAGCCTTGTAGGTAATCGGTGCAGTTTCCGCAAGGTCTCGCAAAGCATGATTTATCCGCGCTTGTTTGCACAGACGGCGAAATAACACGGCGGAAACAAGAAAGCCAGTGGCGAATAGGGTTAAAAAAAAGAAATTTGGTAAACCATGGTGACCACGCCCCCGAGTATATTGTTCTCGAGCATCTTTTCGGAAACTGGGAGCATCGCTGGCCGCAGGTCGACGTGTAGCAGCCAGGCGGTTGATACGAGCTCGGTATAAACCAAAACGAACAGATGATTCGTACGGCGATATGCGAAACCCTATAGACGAGACAGTGCCAGTGCCCACACGTCCAATGGGAGGCATGGATAGCCGGCGAGAAATTCTCTCTAACATGGGAGCATTCTCCGGAGGAAAGGAATGCGGCGGAGAATCGATATCTGGACCGGCCGCTGATGACCAGAGCTGATTTGTGCAATCGCAGAGACTGTCTTTCGAAGCGGACGGCGGAGCCATGCATCCATTCTCCTTGCTTTCTCTAGTTTCGTTTCCTTGGTTTCCATTCTTGACATGGAAACCGACCTTCACCTCCAAGTCTCCGTCGACAGTGCCCTAAGTTTAGACTTGCAAAATATCATTACTCTTCAGTCAAAACACGTTACAGCCCCAGATATGGCGTGTGGGGCCTTCCCAATACAGAGAATCAAGTGACGATGACAGGCTGAAAATCCGGGGAAGATGTGGAGCGATGCGGGGAAGGTCGTCTAGGGTTTCTAGCCCCATCGCTAGGAAATCATCTTGTCAAAGAGCTTAGGAGACCCCCTTTCCTATTGTCCGGACTCGAATCTCACAACTCCTGAGCAATTCTCCGTCGACGATAAACATTCTCGATTCCAGCTCCAAGCTAGACCATGCAGAGCGAGGAAACAATGGCCAGAAGGCCGCACCTTGTGCAGAGGTATGTCCATTCATTGCGGCAGAGATTCTGCTGACGATCGGTAGCCATGCTCATGAAAGCGACATTCCTGGCACGGTGGATCTGAGTGCCGTAGAGGGTGATGATACGGCCTACGGACAGGCGCTATACCCAGTTCCGGCTGAAGACCCGAACGACCCTCTTCAGGTATGAATAGTGCTATCAAGGTATGCCTTTGAGTTCACCTGAGCAGATACTTATGCAATATAGTGGCCAATCTAGAAGAAAAACACCATCCTCCTCATCGTTGCATTTTACTCGTTCCTCGGAAACAGTTCCTTGACTGGCCCGTCCGTCTATATTGGGTTATATAGTAAGGAATTTGAGATCTCTCCGGCTGAAGCCTCCGGGTTAATCTCGTACCCGAATTTGGCATTTGGATTTGGTAGGCATGAATCAGTGCTCATGGTATCGAGTGTTGCTGATAACTGGCAGGGTCGCTTCTCCTTGTGCCCCTATATTCAAAGATAGGCCGGCGCCCAGTGACACTCTTGTCAATGACGACGGTATGTGTGGCCCGGTGTAACAATTTGGCACTCTCCAGGGCTAAACTATTCTAGTTCGTTGCTGGTTTGATTGGTGCCTCGAGGGCTAGGAGCTACACAGGCCTCATGATTGCTCGCATCTTCCACGGTTTTGGCAGGTTGGTTGTCCTCTACAATTTATTTTGACTTTCTAACATTTTCATCAGTGGAGTTTGCGAGAGCTTGCCTGTGCATCTTGTCAATGATATCTTCTACATTCATGAGCGTGGAAAGAAGCTTGGGTACTATACTCGTTAGTTTAGCTGACCCGGAGACCACCGATTGCGATTTCTGATATGATGCAGTCTGTCTCTGCCTAGGATCAACAGGCCCTTTGTACGCTGGGTACATGCTGGCAGAAGGTTACTCATGGCGACTGTTCTTCTACGTCGAAACCGCATTTGCTGCCGCCCTTTTGATCTTGGCATTTCTTTTCGTCGAGGAATCTACATATCACCGGCCCGGGCAATCATCGCATTTACTCGCTGTGGACCCAACAGATGAAAAAGATAAACAGCCAGCACATCTTGAAGACGTATTATCGGTATCTGTGCCGCGGAGGAAGAGCTTTTTGTCTACTCTCAAACCGTGGAGTGCTATTGACCCGGAGCCGGAATTCTTCATGACCATCGCCCGCTCCTTTACATATTTTCTGGCTCCAGCAGTGTTCTGGGTAATCACTACCTACGGTCGGTCTCTCATCCAAAACCTCCAATTTCATTTCCGTTAACGATATGATTCAGGACTATATATTGGACTCGGAGCCCTGGCATTCAACTACACCTTCCCCCTCAAAATCACGGAACCCCCTTACAATTGGAGCGAAGTAAGGATCCCAAATGCTTGTATCCATGTGCAGTATCTGACATCAACAGACAAATTCAGGCCTGATAGCAGTCGCCTCCTTCATCGGCTACCTCGCCGCTCTTCCATTTACCTCAATCTCGGACCGACTAGCCGCCTACCGCACAAAACGAAACAACGGAATCCGCGAAGCCGAGATGCGTCTCCCAGCACTCTTCCCAGCTCTATTACTCGCCCCAGCTGGCTTGGTAGTCTACGGTTTCACGGCACAGCGCAACTTACACTGGATCGGATACTTTGCCGGAGTCGCGATGGACCAGTTCGGATCATATTTTTATTTTACGTTTACACTTGCCTATGCAGTGGACTCGTACTACGCAAACACGTCCGAGATGCTCATCGCCATGAACTTGGGCAAGCAGGCTATCTCTTTTGGCATGGGCTCGTATTTGCTGGATTGGATCTTGACAAGGGGGTATGCGGTTGTTATTGCGGGGATCTTTGGGGGTGTGCTTTTGGCTAATAATTTGGCGGTTGTTGTGTTTGTTCTTTTTGGGAAGAGTATTCGGAGGTTTACTGCGAGGTCTTGGTTAGGTAGGCTTCATCAGAGGACTGCCACGAGGGATATGAGGCATTGAATGTATTGACTGGGTTTATTTGGTTCATTAGGTATGCAAGAGAAGATGGCTTTCTCTATAGTCAGAAGTCAGAATTCGAAGGGTGTTAGATGTATTGATTCGATTTGCTGATAGGTATGCAATCTGTAGAGCTATGCTTATTTGAGCCAAAGCACAACCCCGGGGTTCGTCGTTCTCATGCAAGGTAACGTGGGATATTCACCTGTATTTCTCCGTGGACGTTCCTCGATTTATCTTCAGTTAAGTTAAATGCGTCACTCAGCAATTGACACTGCAACCGCAAAACAGGCCCACGACGCCAGATCAACTGTCCACGTGCGCAAACGATGGATGTTCAGCCAGCTCTTCAGGTCCTTTGTCGATGAGCCTCGCGACGTGTCCTCAACTATAGCCTGGATCTTGGGCGCAACGGCGGGCACAAAGAGAAGGTGACTCGCGGCAAACAGTGTGCCAGCAGTATACCAAGGCATGGATGCCGAGCCGCCCAGTCCCGACCGTCGCCCCACCAAGATATTATATCCGCCTCCCGTCAAGGTCAGCGCGAGAATACCCAGCACGCGCAAGGTACCGGGGCCGAAGAAGACGCGGAAATAAGATGGCAGAAATTCATTGCTGTGGGTGCGGTGGTCGGGGTGGAGAAAGATGTTCAGGAAAAAGTCCTGGTCGAGCGAGTACCAGAGCGTGCAGGTTGAGGTGACAAGTGGGGCGGTACGCAGGAGAGTACGGGGGTCACAAACGAGTCCAGAGGCCATGATGGTCGGAGTAGGGAACAGGTAGGCGAGGGAGATCGCAGAATGACCACGAGGAAACGGCAGGATTGCACTGATGAGCGAAAAGTGTCAGGAGTGCTGCGGTGGTGGCCCTAAATGAGTGGCCCCCAAACGAGTGGGCCTATACTAAGAACTAAAGTATTCTTTGAATGAGTAGTAGAACCCACGGAGTTTGCCCTCGATTCATGTCTTCCAGAAAACTCGGTGGATGGGATAACGTGTGAAATTGATCATGAACATAGTCGAAGTAAAGTTGTACTAGATCTGCACAAGAGACTTGGTGGGCAACGGACAGTTGTCGGTCTGCCGTAGATAGAAAGGCATTTAGGCTCATTGTGGCCGTGTATTTCTTTACACGGCTCTCACATCCCATCACCGTTGATCAATATCGTCAGTAAATGCCCAAGAGCCAACGGGAATTCCGCCTACCGACAAGCAGCACAGCCTTCCTCATCCCGGGGTTTCTGCACAACAAAGGTGGCTGGAAAGGTAGCAAGTTGCAAGAAATGCCATATGCCAAACTCCACGGTGGGGTAGAAGCCGGGGGCCTCCTTGATCGCATTGATGATAGAATCCACTAAGCCTTGGTATTCACCGCGCGAGCCAATAGTAGGTGTTTAAAACCCCCGCTATTGATGTTCCAGTCTACTTACGGCCTGAGGCCGATGAGCTCGGCCTTCCTCCGCGTTCTGGAGATGCTCCCCGCAACTTGTAAAAGGAGGTTAAACCCGGGGAAATACGACATCATGCAATAGAGCTCAGTTCTACGAGATATTCTTGATTGGCCTACTTCTCCGAATGTGTCACATTCATTTTTCTCCACATCGTCAGAAACTTATATAAGGGTATTTTATTAAACATATTCCCTATTTTCGAGTTCGTCCCGCTGAGATGGCTCGTTTTACAAACAGGCTATTGCCCGTCGCTGGGCTGGTGACGCTCTTCGGTTACCTAACTGCGGCCCAAGATGCCTCGGCTACCAATGGTAAGCTATACCGATATTCTCGCCCTATATTCGACCAAGTGCCAACTATACTTCAACCAGTTATCGTGGACGGCACCACCTTCACCCTGAATGGCGACAATGTTTCCTATCGTTTCCACGTAGACAACAGCACTGGCGACTTGCTGTCGGATCACTTCGGAGGAAGCGTGACGGGTGATATTCCCACTGAAATCATTGCCGATAGTAGTGGCTGGGTCGGGCAGCAAGGCCGAGTCCGTCGTGAATTCCCCGATCAAGGCCGTGGTGACTTCCGTACCCCGGCGATTCGTATTCGGCAAACCGAAGGCTATGCCGTGACGGACTTGCAGTATCAATCACACACCGTGACTCCGGGCAAGCCAGGATTGCCTGGTCTGCCGGCAACGTTTGGTACTGCAGACGATGTGACCACCTTGGTTGTACATCTATATGACAACTACAGCTCCGTGGCCGCCGACTTGTCCTATTCAATCTTCCCCAAATATGACGCCATTGTGCGAAGTGTCAATGTCACTAACAAGGGCCAGGGCAACATCACCATCGAGGCACTTGCCAGTATGAATGTGGATTTTCCCTATGAAGATCTTGACATGATCACCTTGAGTGGTGACTGGGCGAGGGAGGCGCATCGCCAAAGGAGGAAAGTCGAATACGGCACTCAGGGGTATGTTAACCAGATCAATGAATTCAGGTGTGTTTACTGATATTCCACGTATTAGCGTTGGAAGCAGCGCGGGCTACTCTTCGCATTTACATAATCCTTTCCTGGCACTGGTAGATCCAGCCACTACGGAATCCAGCGGCGAAGCATGGGGCTTCTCGCTCATCTACACTGGATCTTTCTCTGTCAATGTCGAAAAGAGCTCCCAGAGCTTTACCCGTGCCCTTCTTGGACTGAACCCCAACCAGCTGTCATGGTCACTCGGGCCTGGGGAGTCTCTCGTCTCCCCAGAGTGCGTCTCCGTCTATTCCAGCAATGGAATCGGTGGCATGTCACGTCTGCTCCATCGTCTCTATCGCAACCATCTCATCAAGAGCAAGTTCGCGACGTCAGACCGTCCACCACTGCTCAATAGCTGGGAAGGCCTTAGCTTTGACTACAACGCAAGCACTATCGTCAACCTGGCGAAGGAATCAGCTGACTTGGGGATTAAACTCTTCGTTTTGGACGATGGCTGGTTTGGCGTCAAGTATCCGCGCGATGATGACCACGCTGGTCTCGGCGACTGGACGCCAAACCCTGCGAAGTTCCCCGACGGTCTCTCACCCACTGTAAACCAAATCACCGGCCTCCGGGCAGCAAACTCATCGACAGACCTGCGCTTCGGAATTTGGGTTGAGCCCGAAATGGTCAACCCCAACTCCAGCCTGTATCACGAACACCCGGACTGGGCCATGCACGCTGGATCCTACCCTCGCACTTTGACGAGAAACCAGCTTGTGCTGAATTTAGCACTGCCAGAGGTCCAGGACTTTATCATCAATTTCATGACGAAACTCCTCAACAGCGCCAACATCACCTACATCAAGTGGGACAACAACCGAGGTATTCACGAGACGCCCTCCCCATCCACCGACCATCAGTACATGCTTGGAATGTACCGCGTCTTCGACACACTAACAACCCAATTCCCCGACATCCTCTGGGAAGGCTGTGCCTCCGGTGGTGGTCGCTTCGACGCGGGCGTACTACGATACTTCCCTCAGATCTGGACATCCGACGACACCGACGCCATGGAACGCATTACCATCCAGCTCGGAACATCACTCGCATACCCGCCCAGTGCAATGGGCGCTCATCTCTCTGCAGTCCCAAACCAGCAAACTGGCCGCACACTGCCCGTGTTGTTCCGCGGACACGTCGCCATGATGGGTGGTTCATTCGGTCTTGAACTCGACCCGGCCAACATGCCTGAAGAAGACAAGGCTGCTCTTTCCGGCCTCATTCGTCTTGCCGAAAGGGTTAATCCGCTTATTCTCAGAGGCGACATGTATCGTCTCAGTTTGCCGGAGGACTCGAACTGGCCCGCCGTTATGTTCATATCTGAGGATGGTTCGCAGGCGGTGTTGTTCTATTTCCAGATCTCTCCTCGCGTTAATAATGCAGTTCCTCGAATTAGAATGGAGGGTCTGGATGCATCGGCTATGTATAGCGTGGAAGGAAAGGGTGTTTACTCCGGTGCGACTTTGATGAATATGGGGCTGCAATTCCCCTTCGACACGGATGTTGGAAGTATGGTGGTGTTCTTAGAGAAACAGTGAAGATTTCGGGAGGTATGTGGGTAGATATAAAATTTTGAGAATGTGTAGAATCTGATCATTCAATGTCAGTCCTATACCTGTGATGTCTAACCTACGAAGATGGAAAACAGTACTAAATGATATGCAATGAGTAACCCAGTACATACGACCATAGGGTGTGGAGAACAGGGCTTCCCGTCCGCTCAGCCGTACTTAAGCCACACGCCGGCAGGTTAGTAGTTGGGTGGGTGACCACC